>JAABUJ010000937.1_pt1 | contig 48636 bp, 52 predicted proteins | sample 5559131 | NCBI WGS metagenome assembly JAABUJ01 (sample SAMN10711875, study PRJNA513366) | rock metagenome | isolation source: Antarctica rocks | place: Antarctica: Victoria Land, Mt New Zealand nord | collected 2016-01-07
GTGTCTTGACAGGGTGTGGCTGCGGGTGTATATAAAAACGGTAGGAATCGTGATTCAGCAGGAGGGATGATAGATGACTCCGCCGAAGGATCGATCGCCCGTATAGGGCGTACAATCAGACGAACACTGTTTCGGTTCTAAAGGAATGTGCGGACGCGATGAGTAGCGTCCGCACGTTGTATTTAAGGCGTAACCGTAAGCACTGGCTCCCCCGTCACTACATTTTTTCCAACGCTGCTCTTATCTCTGTCTTTACTTGCTCGTCTGGCTCCGTCACTCGACAGCGTTCAAGCGCGGTGCGGGTCGCCGGGCCGTCGAGTTGACCGAGTGCCCATGCCGCATGACTGCGGACAAGGGCGGCATCGTGATGCGCAAGAGCATCCACGAGAGCAGGAACGGCGGCACGATCACCGCTGTTACCGAGCGCGACAGCGGCATTGCGGGCAAGCCCTTCTCGTTTGGCGCGCTTGATCGCTCGCCCACGGAAACGACTGCGGTATTCTTCAATCGTTATCGTTAGGAGCGGGATGAGCGCGGGGTAGGCGTCATCCACATCACGCGGTTGGAGGGCAGGCGGCGCGAGAGGCAGAACGTGCCGGTTCGGTGGGCAGACTTCCTGACAGATGTCGCAGCCAAAGACCCAGTTGCCCATCTGTGGCCGCAGTGCGACTGGAAGGGTTCCGCGATGCTCAATCGTCAGGTAAGAGATGCAGCGCGGCGTGTCGAGGACGTAGGCCGCCGGGATCGCGTGCGTTGGGCAGGCGGTCATGCACGCGGCACACGATCCGCACGACTGCCGGAGCGGTGCATCGGGTTCGAGGTCGAGGTCGAGTGGCACTTCCGCGAGAAAGAGATAGGAGCCGGTGTCGCGCGTCGCGATGATGCAGGTATTTTTGCCGTACCACCCCAACCCCGCCCGTGCCGCCGCCGCCCGATCCACGATCCGCGCCGTATCCACAAGCGTCCCGGCCATCAGTGGTCGCCCCACGCCTCGCTCGATGTCGGTAATCAAACCGCGCATCATCGCTTTGAGCAGATCGTGGTAATCCATGCCCCATGCATAGCGGGCAACGCGGCCACGGAGCACGTCATCATCGGGCATGGGCGGCTGGTCCGCGTAGTACGAGACGCCGAGCACGAGCAGCGACCGCGCCCACGGCAGCAATCGTTGCGGCGCGCTGGCGATATGGGCGCGCTCCGGCGTGAACCACTCCAGCCCATCGAGATGCCCCGCCGCGATCCGCGCATTCAGCACCGGTTCCAGCCCCGCGAACGGTTCCGCTGTCGTCACGCGCGCGAGATGAAAGCCATGCGCGAGGGCGAGGGATTTGATGTCGGTGGCGTTCAACCTAACCCCCTAGCCCCTTCCCGACACGGGAAGGAGGAACCGGAACAGATTTGCAACCTGTTCCGCATGCCATAGGATACAATAACGGTGCATGGTGGTGTGGGAAGGAGATACTGCAATGACGATGATCCGAGGACTCGCGGAGATTGTCCTGTCGGTACATGACCTCGATGCGTCGCTGCGCTTTTATCGGGAGACGCTTGGCCTGACGCTCGTGTCGGCGCCGGAATTTCGCCCGGTCTTCCTCCGCGCGGGCGATCCCGCCGTCTCAGTGCCACAACTCGTCGTCCTCGTGCCGCTCCCGGCCGGGGCACCGCCTTTCCCGATTGCCAAACCGGGCCGCATGCTTCACCATCTCGCCTTCGAACTCGCCCCAGCAGACTTCGATGCGATGCACGATCACCTCACCGCGCACGGCTTCGCGATCCGCACCGGTCAGCACCCCGTTATCCCCTCCCGCACCATGTACGTGGACGATCCAGACGGCAACGAAGTCGAATTCATTGTGGGAACGTGACGAAGAATAACCCAAGACGAGCCGCGTGTACGGAAGCAACCAAGGATTGGGCAAGGATGAGCATCTACAAGCATGAGGCCGTCATTGTCACGACTTCAGGAAACGATGTAAATGCAATCGTGGCATTTCGCGACAGAATGCCAACAGATTTGCAGGAATGCCTCGTCGGCCCTGTTTATAGGGCGAATCATTTCTATTCATTTGCGTTAATGCCTCATGGAAGCGGCAACGGCTACACAGTGAGTGCGAATATGGAGACCATCATCGCTCCCTTCATCAATCTCCTCGACAATCTGGACAATGTGGAATGGGCTCATATCGTCTTGTTCGATGAAGCCGTATTGAACGCCGGTGGCGATCCCAGCCCTTACGTTCAGGCGTCAAGTGGATACGAATTCGATGGTGAACACTGGAGAAAAGCGAAATGCAGACGTAATATCTCGCTACAAACGGAGGGATTTTGATTCGTGCTGACACATCTCGCGCTCGATGCGGGCGCATATGACCTGAAAATGAATGCCCGGCAACTCGCGCCAGATTGCATCATTGATGTGGACGCCGCCGAGTACGCGCGGGAACTGGCGCTCAAGGACGACATCCTCGCCAGCGATACGCACTATTACTCTCAAGCACTCTCCGGCACCGGTGATATGCAGTGGGAGACCATCGAAATCCTCCTGCCGAACATGGCACGCTATTACCCGGCACACTTCACCCTGACGATGGACGGCGACTACTGGGTCTGGACGAACCGCCTTCTCGAGACGGAGACGGTATTCACGCTCGGCAACCCGGCGACGCTGCCATTGCCGCCGCTCGATTGGATCGGGCGGCAGGTGCAGGAAGACCTCTGTGTGATGGACGGCAATGATCCGGGCAGCCCGCTTGTCGCTGGGCATCTCTGCTTCGCCTCTGGCTGGTGCCTGGACGACAAGATGGGCCAATCGTTCCTCGCCATCCACGCCCCGGTACCGCTGTTCGCGGAGAAGATTGGTCGCCCGGCGGATATGATGATGCAGCGCGTCAAGCCTGGTCGCCCGACCGCCCGCGTCAACTGGACGATTCACCCGTCCGATCGCCTCAACTGCGCGCCGGTGATGAAGCGCCGATACGCCCACGAGCACGACGGCATCACGCCGGAAAACGCGGGCGAGCGGTATTATCTGCGCTCCGAGTGGCAAACCTTCGTCCGCTATCCGCGCACGAACGCTGTTCTCTTCACGATCCGCACCCGTGTCACACCCCTTGCGGTCGCCCTCACCGACCCCGACGATGCCCGCCGTCTCGCTACCCTGCTACGCACCATGCCGCTCGCAATGCTAGAGTACAAAAGCCTGTCGCGACATGCGGATATGCTACTCGCATACCTGGATTCATAGGCAGCGTCCGACGCCGGAATGCTCGTCAAGACGATGCGCGGCTAACGCCAGACAGCGACTTGAAGCAGATCGAAGTGATGGATCGTAGGTCCAAACCGGAGCGACAAGCCGTACGCTCATCGTCGCAAGCACGAGATCGGTCAACGTCAGGCGCTGGTCGGCGTAGCCGCGAACGCGATACATTGCGGACGTATAATCGTCTGACGTGGGCAGAACCAACGCGGCAGCGCCCGTCACTTCATCGAGCTATTGATGCGCGACCGCGATGCTCAACCGCTGCATTATCAATGTGTACGCTTCAAGGAGTGTCGGATACGTAATTGCGATGGCCCAGCCACCGTCTTGGAGACGAGCCAATTCGGTTTGCGCACGGTTATGGTATTGATCGTCCGGGTCCACAGCGGCATAGAGCGGCCCGGTATCCGCGAGAACCGTTCGTCTCATTCGCGCGCCAAGTAGCGATCATGCTCCTGGCTCACATCGCGCTCACCACTCCCACGCTTCGCGGACGTAATTCGCAGGGCGCGACGCGGCGAAAGATAGCCGCGCCCCGCGAGATATTCGCGTAACGCCGCCTGCGCGACTGCCGTCAAGGTCGGCGGTACCTCTTGTTGCTGCTGATACGCGATAACCGCCTGTTCCAGTTCATCGGTCATTGTAAGTGTCGCACGTTTCATCATCAGGCCTCACCAAAACGCAAGCACTCCATTGATAGCTCAATGTAGCACCAAGCGGTGAAGACGATGCTGTTCAGATGATTGCGCGGCGGATTGTCCGCAACACCGTGTCGGCCTCCCAGCGGCAGGAGAAACGCTCGATGCCGGGGTGCTTTTCGCCGAGCGAGGTGACGTGGAAGCCGTAGGCGCGATAAAAGCCGACCGATTCCTGATCCGTCTCCGAATAGAGTGCGGTCAAGCCTTCCGCCGCGATCACACCGCTGACCATCTGCGACGCAATCCCATGGTGGCGAAAGCGATCGTCTACCGCGATATGGAGGAGCAGCGCGGCATCCCGCCCAACGCGTTCGACGCCGAGGATGCCGACGGGCTGGTCGTCCTCTTCCCAGACGTACAGCCGTCGCTGAGGAATGGCGTAGACGGTCGTCAGCAGATAATCGAGTCGTACGACACTCGGATTGAAGACGCTGGGCGCGATCAATTCCTTGAGCCGCGTCGCGTCAGTTACGTCGGTCACTTTGCGCAGCATCAGGTCTGTCTCCTTCGCGCGAATCGCATCGTCCGTTTTCACACGCATGGTAGCATGAGACACTCGTGAACCGCCAAGACGAAGGACGCCAAGAGAGAATTAACGCAGAGAGCGCAGAGGACGCAGAGCACACAGAGAGACGATCCTTGTTTTCTCCTCTGTGTTCTCGGCACTATTTCCCCTTCTTAGCGTCTTGGCGGTATTGAAATGCGTTCACTCCGGCACGAGATCAGTAGAGAGATATTTGAGGCCGCTGTCGCAGGCGACGGTGGCGATGATGCTGCCTGCCGGGGCATCGCGCGCCACGCGAAGGGCAGCGACGACATTCGCGCCGGTGGTGAATCCGGCGAAGATTCCTTCACGCATCGCGAGCACGCGGGCCGTTTCGCGCGCCTCGGTATCACCGACGGCGAGCGTGCCGTCACAGAGGGCGACATCCCACTGGGGCGGGACGGCGGCGTATCCCGCGCCTTGCAATGTGTGGCGCGGATCGGTGACGGGCTTACCCGCGATCACCTGCGACCCTTCCGGCTCAACCGCGTAGCAGCGCACCGTCGGATTCCGCGCCTTGAGCGCTCGGGCCGTGCCGAGGAACGTGCCGCCCGTGCCGACGATCGCGCAGAAGTGCGTCACCGTGCCACCGGTCTGCGCCCAGATTTCCGGCCCGGTTGTTAGTTCGTGCGCGCGGAGGTTCGCCGGGTTGTGAAATTGGTCGGGCCGATATGCGCCGAGCGTACGCACCAATTCGTTCGTCCGCTCCTCGACACGCGCGAGGTCATCGCCGGAGACCTGCCCCGGTACGCCGCCCGGCATCTGCGGGACGAGGTCCACTTCCGCACCGAGCGCGCGAAGCATCTGCACGCGCTCGTGGCTGTTGCCGACGCTCATCACGGCGATGAATCGGTAGCCCTTGATCGCGCAGACAATCGCGAGTCCCGCGCCCATATTCCCGCTCGTCAGTTCAACGATTACGCCGCCCGGCTTCAGTCGTCCATCGCGCTCCGCCTCCGCGATGCACTGCACAGCGGCACGGTCTTTGATTGACGCGCCAGGATTTGCCCCTTCGATCTTTAGCACCACCCGCCCCGGCAATCCTTCACCCAGCCGGTCCAGCGCGACGAGCGGCGTCCAACCGATTGCATCGAGAATACTTGGTGAGATTCCCACTCCCCTGCCCCCCTCCCTCGAAAGGGAGGGGAGAGATGAATCAGCCATTCGTCACTCCTACCATCTCCACGATACACGTTGTGTCATGCGAGAACATCAAGAAAGCCAATGTCAGCCCTCACTGCCTATTCCTTGAAGAATCTCGGTAATCGCGCGCTTCAGTTCCGGCAGATTATGTTCGACGATTCCCCAGACCAGATCATCGTCAATACCAAAGTACCGATGAACAAGGATGTGTCGTGTTCCGATCATTTCTGATCATTGAATCTCCGAGTGCTGTACGCGGAATTCTGGTGAAAGTGTCCGGGCTGCCTCCCCAATAATCTGCATATGACGGAGCACCCACGTTTGGACACGTTCTTCACGGTCGAAGGCGGCGCGACTATTCGCCGTGTATTTCTCGATCCATGCGATTGCTTCGAGAATATCGCGCAAACGTTCGCGATCGTCTCTCATAGCGAGATTGCTTCGCGCAATACTCGTTCGCGCATTCGCTCGCGGAGACCGCCAGGAGTGATGACATCAACGTCCTGTCCGAGCAGGTCCTGCAAGTCTATCAGGAGGCCACCAAGATCGAAGAGGCTCCGCCTCCCTTCCATCTCCACGAGGAAATCAATGTCGCTGCGTTCGTCCGCCTCGCCGCGTGCGACGGAGCCGAAGACGCGGACATTGCGTGCCCCGTGCCGCGCGGCGATTTGGAGGATTTCTTCGCGCTTCTCGCACAGCAATTCTTCGATGCCCATCGCTATGCTCCTTCATGCCCTCGTTACGGATAGTATCGCGCAACGGGGGCATGCGTACGAGGGACATAGGGCGTAGATCGCGCAAATGCTAGGCGGCAAGGAGCGGCATGAAGGCAAACGAAGAGACCTTCATATCCGCATTCGCAATCGCGGCGTCGAGTTGCGGGTCGCGACCGGCGGCGATGTCGTCGTTCGTGCGCTCCACGGTGATGTCCGGCGAGACACCGATCATATTGAGTGACGCGCCTTGCGTGGAAACATAGACGGCGACGGTGATGGAAATCAGGCTGCCGTCGCCAAGTTCGAAGCGCGCCGTACTGCCGACCGCACCGGCGGTTTTCGTCCCGATCACCGTGGCCGCCCCGTTCTCCTCGAAGGCGAGTGCGGCGATCTCACTCGCGGAGCCGCTGGCGTCATCGACAAGGACGGTGATCGGCAGCGTCTCGCGCGCCTTGCCGTCGGATTGCGCGGTTTGCCGCCGGTCAACCCGGCGTCCTTTTGATGTGCCGAGTACGGTGCCAGATTTCAGAAAGCGGCCCATCACATGGTCCACATTGACGCCGCCCCGGTTGCCGCGCAGATCAACAATGATGCTGTCCACATTCTGCGTGTGGAGGCTCGCCAGCGCGGTGTCAAGGTCCTGCGGGATGCTGTCATAGAACTCGAAGGTCTGGATGTAGCCGATGTGTCCGTCCAGCACGCGCGAAATGAGCGAGAGGCGCGTATAGCGATGGACATGCACCGTCAGATCGGTCGGGTTTGCGTCTCCGGCATGCTGCACGGTGATGGTATCGTTGTCACCGTCGTGCGGGTTGGCGAACAGTGCCGCGCGCGTATCGCTGTTGACGGCTTGACCGTTGAGCGCCAGTATGTGGTCGCCGTAGCGTAGGCCCGCCGCATCCACTGAGCTGTTCGGGATCACCTGCCGGACGTAGATGTCGCGGTTGATGGGGATAGAAACGAAGCCGAAGTTGACGATGCTCGAATCCCCCGCCAGCGCGCGCCGCTCGTCATCGGCCTGCTTCGCCGGGATGAAGTAGGTGTGCCGGTCGTTCACTGTCTTCGCCATGTTCATGACAAGCTGATGCGCGAGATCGCCCGGCGCGAGGCTAAAGACGGTGGATTGCCCGATCATGGTGCGGAGATTCTGCGCGAAGACTTCCCATTGGTCATCGGCATTCCTACCATCCAGCGCGTCGAGCGGCAATGATTGATCGAGCGTCTTTTGCGCTACCTGCTGCGCGTTGGTGAGGAGCGCGACGGTGTCCGGCTCAGTGTAGAGGTTTCTGCGGAGGTTATCGTACGCGGCCTTGACGACCTTCAGTTCCGCCTCAGCATCGAACGGCCCCGCACCGGTCGGAGTAGCCGGGAGCGCGAGGAAGAGCGAGCAGGTGAACATCAGCACAAGCACGATCCGCGCGCGCGTATTCACCGGGGCAGACATCGAACGATACCCTTTCTCTCAGTCGAACTGCTGACAGGCATGAAAAAAGACGGATCGGGAGCGGCCAGTGGCTCCGGGTGTGTGGCAGGTGGGTGCGGCTTCCTGTTATCCGTTCGACCGTCACCGCAGACCATCCCCGATCTCGTCTACACAGAGTATCATCGCCCTTCCTGAATTTCTCCTGAATGGGTGATAAAGATTTGCTTAAAAACCGCCGCGACGACGGTCGGAAACAGGTCGGCATCAACCGCGCTGAAGGTGCCGGGATGCGTGCCGCGAGCGGCGACGATGAGATCGCCCGTAGTAATTCGGACGCTTTACCCGCGCCTCGTTGACGACGCGGAGAGTGGAAAAAATCGCTCTCCCTTCCGATACTGCGTTTTAGGCAGTATCGGGCTGGGGCCGCGAACAAGCATACACCCTGGTTATCTGCTCCTTCATCCTTGACACCCCTTCCGCGCCGGTGCCACAATCCCGTGTGTCGTTCCCGCTACCGCAGAGGAGGAATTGCCGTGAGTGAGGCGCCGTTCCGCATCGTCACACACCCGCATCTCGGCACGCCGCCCGCTGCCGAAACCATCATCATCACGGTGGATGGCGAACCGCTCAATGCCCGCGCGGGAGAGCCGGTGGCGGCCACGCTCCTCGCGCACGGGCGGCGCGTCTGCCGTACAACGGTCCGCACGGGCGAGCCGCGGGGCGTCTTTTGCGCGATCGGATTTTGTGGAGATTGCGCGATGCAGATTGACGGCGTGCCCGGCGTGCGCGCCTGCGTGACGCTGACACGCGCGGGAATGCGTGTGGAAATGCAGCACGGCCTCGGCGCGTGGGACGTCACGCTGCCGCGATGACGATCCGTACCGAACTCGCCATCGTCGGCGGTGGCCCGGCGGGGCTTTCGGCGGCAATCGAAGCGGCGCGCCGTGGTGTCCGGGTAACACTCGTAGATCTCGGCGCGCAGCCGGGCGGCGCGCTCGCCCTCCAGACGCATGCCTATGCGGGGATCGGTCTGCACGGCTCCGCCATCGGCGCGCTGCTCTGGCACACGGCGGAGTTGGCGGGTGCGACGCTCCTGCCACGCACGCTCGCATGGGGTCTTTTCGAAGACCGCACACTCGGTCTCGCCATCAATCACGACGCCGAGAGCGAGCGGAGCGATCTACTGCGGGCGGAAGTCGTGCTGGTCGCGACCGGCGCACTCGATCGCGTCGCGCCTTTCCCCGGCGCGACGCTCCCCGGCGTGATGACCGCGACCGCCGCGATGACGCTTATGCATCGCTGGCGCATTCGACCCGGTACGCATGTCTGCATCGTTGGTGAGGAAGATCCGATTGCAACGCACATCGTGCAGTATGTCCATGACGCGGGGATCGGCAATCACTGGTCCCTGCCATCTTCCGAGGGAATCCGTGCGATTGCGGGGCCGGACGGCACGCTTGCCGCCGTGGAGCGATGGGACGGCGATACCCGTCTGTCGGGCATGCCGACCGATGCACTGATCCTTGCGGAAGGGATGCAACCCGCTAATGAACTCGCCCGGATGATAGCCTGCGCGATGATCTGGCACGCGCCGCTTGGTGGGCATGTGCCGCGCCATGATGCCGGCATGCGGACGAGTATACCGGGTGTCTCAATTGCGGGGGACGCGGCGGGCGTCGGGGACGCGGGGAGCGCAATACTGCACGGGCGTCTTGCGGCGGCGGCGATTGCCGACCGACTCGGCAAGAAGAAGCGAGCATTCAGCGCTTTCCCCGTGACGATGACCGCTGGCGCATTCCGGCCACTCGACAGGGATGCGTGGCGGTCGGTACGGAGAGCGGAGACGACGCCATGACAAGATCGACCGAAGTAACGATCTGCCGCTGTGAAGAGATTCTTAGCGCGGAGATCGCTACCGCGATCGGCGAGGGCGCGCGGACACTCAATGACGTGAAGCGGCGGACGCGCGCCGGGATGGGAATGTGCCAGGGGCGCTGGTGCAGCCACGCGATCGCCGCGCTCGTCACGGCGGAGACCGATCAGCCGCTGACCGCGCTCGCGCCGATGACTGCCCGCCCGCCCGTGCAGCCGGTCATGCTCGGCGTGCTCGCCGACGTGGAGGACGAATAACGCGTGGGTCTCGGTGAACTCCTCGGCCTGATCGCCGCAGTGATCTGGGCGACCTCGAACACGCTGCTGCGCATGCAAACGGTGCGGCTCGGCGCGGTCGCGGTCAATTTCTGGCGCTGCGTCGTGACGATTCCGTTCTTTATCATCCTCTTTCTGATCGTCCGCGATCCCGGCACGCTCCGTGACCTCGCGCCGCTCACAATTCTCTATATCGTCCTCGGTGTCTGCATTGGCATGGTGACGGGCGACACCCTCCAATACCACGCGATCAAGTTGATCGGCGTCTCGCGCTCGATGCCGATCTCCGGTTGCTTCCCACTCTTTACCGTCTTTTTCGCCTGGCTCCTCAATGGCGAGCCGATCCGCGTGCAGGTACTCGGCGGCGCGGTTGTCGTCATGCTCGGCGTGCTGCTGATTTCGCTGCCGAAGCGGAGACCGGCGCGCATCGGGATCATTGCCGCGCCCGCGCCAGTCGCCGTGGATCGCACGAACGCGACGGGGATCGTCTTCAGTCTGATCGCAGCGATCTGCTGGTCACTCTCGACGGTCGTGCAGAGCAAAGCGCTCGCCCATTCTGACGCGATCACTGTCAATCTCATCCGCATGCCGGTCGCTGCCTGCGTGCTGCTGATCGCGTCACGCGGACGGGCGAACATACCGCTTCGGCAGTTCGGTGCGCGCACCTTCCTCTTTCTCGCCGTCATCGGCATCTTCGGCACCGGCCTCGCCAGCATCTCCTATCTCGGCGCGTTGAAAATTGCCGGGGCGGGCAAAACCGCCGTGCTCGGCGCGACTGCCCCTTTATTCGCACTTCCCCTCTCGGTCCTCCTCCTTGGCGAGCGGCCCGGTCTGCGCGCCGTGATGGGCACCCTCCTTACCGTTCTCGGTATCGCCCTCGTCGTCTGGTCATAACCTGACCGCTCGCATAGCAATACAGATTATCTTTATTTTCCCCATTTCATTATGTCCTTGACACATATAATATACTGAAATACATGAACGTCTTCCGCTCGTTGGGAGTGCCTCACAGCAGCGCGGTTCCCACCGTCCGCGCGACTCCCGGCACGAGAGGGTCACCATAATTCGTGGGGGTGAGGACATCCTTGGTTTTTTCGCCAGCGCCTTTTCGTTGCCATTTTTCGCACCGATTCGCCCACTGGCTCGCGCAGCGATTCCTGCTTCTGAGCATGCTGCTGTCCCTGATTGTCACGAATCAGCCGGTGAGCGCCGCCGCGACGCCGAACCCGGATAGTGATCCGCGCTTGCAGCAGGCGGTGGTCTGGGCGACACAAGAGGTAAGCGCATCCCAGCTCTGGCTCGATGGCGGCGTGACTCTCTGCGACAAGTTCGTCGAGAACGCGTTCGGCGTTACGGCGCAATATCCGACCGCGTACGATATGTACCTCGCGCTCGGCAAACCCGGTGATCCGGCGCGGCATCTGCTCGCCGACCTCCAACATGCGCCCCCCGGCGCGATCGTCTTTTTCGACCGGAATGCCGGCAACTGGAACGATGGGCATGTGGGCGTTTTCATCGGCAACGACCAATTTATCTCGGTCGTGACCGGTGGCCATGTCAAGCAACACAGCGTTCAGGAGTGGAACGACCACACATCGCGTTTCCTCGGTTGGGCGTATCCGCGCGCCGACTGGCCAGGATATGGCACGACCAAGCCATTCAGTCGCCCCCCACAGACGGCGGCGTCGGCGCCAACGGTCCGACCCGCGCCGCCTACCCCGTTGCCGCAGTCGGTTGACTATGCCGCCCGTACATTCCAGAAGCAATGGAACGCCGGCGAGGAGATCGCACGTAATCTCTGGGGGCCGTCGCTCGTCGCCCCGAAACCCGAGGCGTACCGCGATACATCCGGGGACTATCGCCTCGTTCAGTATTTCGACAAGGGACGGATGGAGTTGGCGGATCCGAAAAATGGTACAGTCACCAATGGCCTGCTCGCCACCGAACTGATCACCGGCCAGATTCAGATCGGCAATGACGCCTTCCAGTCACATGACCCCGCCGCTATTCCCATCGCGGGCGACCCCGATTCTCCCGGCCCGACATATGCGACCCTCAATAGCCGCGCGGCGCAACTGCTCGCGCCCGCATCATCGCACGTTGGGATGACCATTGGCGCGACTGTCTCGGCGGCGGGCGATGTATCAGAGGCCGCCCCAACAGGCAGCGCCGATGTGCGGAGTACCGCCAAAGCCGACACGACGTTGTCCGTCTACGACGACGTGACACGGCATAACGTACCCACTGCATTCGCCACCTATCGCGCGAAGACGGGTTTGGGTGTAATCGGCTACGCGAAAAGCGAGCCGTTCGTCACGACGGTCAAGATCGCGGGCGTACAGCGGCAGGTCGTCGTGCAGGTCTTCGAGCGCCGGGTGCTGACCTACAATGCCGCGAATAGTGACGCATTCAAGGTCGAGATGGGCAACATCGGCCAGCATTATTACCGCTGGCGGTACGAACAATAGCGATTGGCACGAAACCCTTCCACATTACCGCATCTCCATCATCACTTCGTCCACGTAGCACCAGAGCCAGTCCTCTCCCGGCTGGAAGGATTGCATGATCGGGTGGCCGGTGGCGTGGAAGTGCTTCGTCGCGTGCATATTCTTGGATGAATCGCAGCAGCCGACATGCCCGCAGATGCGGCAGATGCGGAGATGTACCCACGCATCGCCCATCTTCAGGCACTCCTCGCAACCATTCGCGCTCGGCGTGACATCGCGGATTTGATCGAGATGCGTGCATGTGGTTGTCATGTCTTCCTCCACTCACGTATAAATCGCGGCGCCACCGTCGCGGCGGGGATCAGACGCGCCGATCCAGTCGCCGTGCTCCGCGACGATCAGTTGGATACGCCCCTGCAGCGAATCGTAGGCGAACGGTCGGGGCTTGAGGCAATGACCACGCGCTTCGAGGGCGCGACCGGTCGCAATGGGCAGCCGTGTTTCGGTCAGCACCGGGCCGCCCTCGCAATGGATACGCGGCGCGGAAACCGCTTCGAGCGGCGTCATGCCGAAATCGAGGCGGTTGACGATCACCTGCGCGATCGCGTTGACGATCGCGTTCGAGCCGGGACTACCGAGGATGATCTCCGGTCGCCCGTCGCGTAGGACGATTGTCGGCGCCATCGGCGTGATGCGCGGCTTCCCCGGCGCGATGGAGCGGGGGCGACCGGGCAGCGGATCGAACGTACTCATGCCGTTGTTATACTGGAAGCCGAGGCCGGGCGTCACGACGCCAGAACCCATCGAAAGTGTATGCGTGAGGGCGACGGCGTTCCCATCCCGATCCGCCACCGAGAGATGTGTCGTGCCGGGCACAGTCGTGGTTTCGGCGGATGGAATACTCGCCACAGCGATCCGGTCACGTAACTCCGCCGCGTGCCGCTTGCTGACCAGTTCGGCCATCAGACGGTCGCCGCCGTCACCCGACATGTGATCCCGTTCAGAAAAGGCGAGTTGCATCGCGGAGGCGAGCAGGTGCAGATATTCCGCGCTGTTGTGGCCCAGTTCCGCGACGGGGAATCCTTCGAGAATGTTGAGGATTTGCAGCACTGTCGCGCCACCGAGCGGGCTGGTCGAGACGGTCAGGCCGCGATAGTCGCTCTGTAACGGCGCACGGACGACCGCCGTGCATGCCGCGAGGTCATCGGCGGTAATCAACGCATCGTGCGCGGCGAAGTCCGCGATGATCCGTTCGGCAATCGCACCGCGATAGAAGGCATCCGGCCCTTCATCGGCGATGCACTCCAGCACGGCGGCGTAGTCCGGGTTCGTCAGGTGATCGCCGACGCGGCGCACCGTACCATCATCGCGCAGCCAGAGGCCTGCCATCGTCTCCGTCGTGTGGACAAACGCGTCGAATGTCGGGTAGTTCTCGCCAACGGGATATTGATGTGTCTCGAAGAAATACTCCGTGATGTACTCGTAGAGCGGGAATCCCTCACGCAGGATACGGATCGCGGGCTGCACGAGGTCGCGCCACGGCATCCGCCCGCGCGCGTGGATCGCCGCCAGCCCTGCGATGGTACCGGGGATGAGGATGGATTGGTAGCCGAGGTAGTTGTGCCACCCCTCAACGTACGTTTTGCCCTCGGCGGTACGGCGCGCCAATTTCGCCCATTGGTCAGCGCGAGCACGCGAGCCGACGCGCCCGACGAAGTCGAGGACGATGTTCTCGCCCGATGCCGCGTCGAAGGTCTGCGCGACCCCGATCCCCCCGATACCACACATAAACGGATCGGTCGCCGCCTGGACGAACGCGGCCGCCACCGCCGCGTCAAAAGCGTTCCCGCCATCCCGAAGGACTTCCGCACCCACTTCCGCCGCCCGTGGCTGGGGCGCAACGACGACACCATTCATGTTTGTTTCTCCTTGTGCTGTGCGCGCGACCATGTGTGGTGAGTATACCTCACCCCCCTGCCCCGTCTCCATCGCTGAACAAACCTCATCCATTGCGTGATCTCAGAGCGATGGAGAGGGGGAGAGACAGGGGTTGAAAAGAACGCCACGGCATCTCATGCATTTCCCCTCCCCTCTCCATCGCCCATAAATCGAGGAAGGTATCAGGTTCGTACGGCGATGGAGAGGGGCCGGGGGTGAGGAAACTCCCCGCCCGTTGCGTTCCCGCTGCCATCGCGCTACACTCGCGGCAGTGTTCGTACGGGTGTTCGGAAGCGGTGCGTATGGGTGGGAGCGCGCGAATTTTCGCGGTGGCAAACCAGAAGGGTGGCGTCGGCAAGACGACGACCGCCGTCAACCTCGCGGCGTGCATCGCGGCGATGGAGCGGCGCGTCCTCCTCGTGGACACCGACCCGCAGGGAAACGCCTCCAGCAGCCTCGGCATGGACAAGAGTGCGATGGCGAAGACGCTTTACGACGTGCTGCTGAATGAAGCGCCCGCCGCCGAAGTCATCCGGCCAACGCGCATCCCGCGCCTCGATCTCCTGCCGAGCACAAGTGTCCTCGCGGCGGCGGAGATCGAATTGGTGGACCTCCCGCGACGCGAGACCATTCTGCGCGGCGCGCTCGGGACGGTGGCAGAGGCGTACGACTTCATCTTCGTGGATTGCCCCCCCTCGCTCGGCCTGCTCACCGTCAATGCGCTGACGGCGGCGCACGGCGTCCTCATCCCGATCCAGTGCGAATTTCTCGCCCTCGAAGGCCTCCTGCAACTTGTACAGACGGTAGATCGCGTCAAGCGCACCGTCAACCCTCCATTGGACGTGACGGGTGTCATCATGACGATGTACGACGCACGCACCCGGCTCGCGCCGCAGGTCGTCGCGGAGGTACGCCGCTTCTTTCCCACGCGCATTTTCAAGAGCGTCGTGCCGCGCACGGTTCGCCTCGCGGAAGCGCCCTCGTACGGGCAGGCCATTACCCAGTATGATGCCTCCGGGCGCGGCGCGCAGGCGTACCGTGACCTGGCGGACGAGCTCGTGCAGCGCGTCGCGGGCGCATCGCATCCGGCAATGGCGGCCATGCGGTAACGTTGCCCCATCCCGGTGATGGCGGTACAATCGGGGCAGCGCGTGACGTGGTTTCGTTGCATGGAGGACGGGGTTCCGCATGAATCCGCATCGCGCCGTATCGAGACATTCCTCACCGACCATGCCGCGAAAGGCGTGCGCTTCATGATCGAATCAGTCGTCGAATCTGTCCGTGTCAGCCTCGTCACAAACCAGCGCGTCGTCATCCTCAAGGAATTGGAGGGCGAGCGCTATCTCCCGATCTGGATCGGGCACTTCGAGGCGGAAGCGATCGCGATGGAGTTGCAGGGGGTCGAGGCGGCCCGGCCCCTCCCCTATGACATCATGAAGAAAATCATCGGCGACCTCGGCGGCCGCGTCCGGCGCGTGCTGATCAGCGGGCTGCGGGAAGACGTCTTCTACGCCACCATCGTCATCGAGGCGGCGGGGCGGCAGATCGAAGTGGACTCGCGCTCCTCCGATGCCCTCGCACTCGCCGTGCGCACAAAAGTGCCGATCTTTGTGGATGAATCCGTGATGGACAAAGCGGGCGTCCTCTTCGGCGAAGACGAGGAAGAGATGGATGCGGAGGCGAAGTCGGAGCCTTCCCCAGAGGATGAAAAACTCACCTCCTTCCGCAACTTCATTAACAGCCTCGATTTCTCGGACGAGAATAAAGAAGGGAATTAAGAGGCAGGTTGAGCGCAACAGGTGGGTGGGGGCGCATCCTGTCCAGAGGGCACCCGGTGCGCCCTTTCGCTGATAAAGGGGGGACCAGGTGAGCACAACGGAAACGAAACGCGAGCGGATCGTGCTCATTGACGGCCACGCGCTTCTGTATCGCGCCTTTTTCGCGTTGCCGCAGACGATGGCGACCTCCACCGGCGAACTTGTCAATGCCACCTTCGGCTTCACCGCGATGATGCTCGACGCGCTCCGGGCCTTCTCGCCCGCCTATATCGTCGTCGCCTTCGATAAAGGGGGTTCATTCCGCGACGATCTGCTCGCCACGTATAAGGCGCACCGCCCGCCGATGCCGGACGAAATGCGACAGCAGCAGGAACGCGTCAAGGAAGTCGTCGAGGCGCTCAATATCCCGATCTTCATGATTCCCGGCTACGAGGCGGACGACGTCATCGGCACGCTTGGCCGCGTGGCGGCGCGCGCGGGGGTCGAGACGTACATCGTCACGGGTGATACCGACACGCTGCAACTCGTCTCGGACGACGGCGTCAGTGTCGTGCTACCCGGCGTGCAGAACCGCTTCTCGGATTTCCGCATCTATGATATGGCGAAGACGGTCGAGCGATACGGCTTCCCGCCACCACTCGTCGCGGACTACAAGGCGCTCGTCGGCGACAAGAGCGACAACATCCCCGGCGTCAAGGGGATCGGTGAAAAGAGCGCGACCGCGCTCCTCAAGCAACTCGGCCCCCTGGAAAATTGGCGCGACCATTTCGACGAGATCATGCCGCCGCGCATCCGCGACCTGATCACCTCACAATACGAAGAAGCCCTGAAGAGCAAAGTGCTGACGACGATCGTCACGGATGTGGATTTGCACCTCGATCTCGAAGCATGCCGCACCCACGAGTATGACCGCGAGCGCGTCGTCAACCTCTTCCGCGAATTGGAGTTTCGCTCTCTGCTGACGAAGTTGCCGGAGCATGTTTCCGCCCAGAAGAGCACGAATCATGGCGACCACGACCATCTCGTCACGACCGTCACGAAAGCAGCGGATTTGCCTGCGCTGGCGGCGCGGCTCCGCGAGGCGGGGACGTTTGCCTTCGATACCGAGACGACGAGCACGAACCCCGTAACGGGCGCGCTCGTCGGCATCTCCCTTGCCGTGGATGGTAAGGAGGCGTGGTACCTGCCCGTCGGCCATTATCTGACGGACGAGCAGTTGAGCGTGCCGGAGGTGCGGGAACATCTCGGCCCGGTCTTCGCGGACGTGGGGATCGTTAAAGTGGCGCACAACGCGAAGTTTGATATTCTCGCCTTCGAGCGGGCAGGGCTGGAATTGAACGGCCTCGTCTTCGACACGATGCTCGCCGCCTATCTGCTCGGTGAAACCTCCGTTGGTCTCAAGGAACTCGCCTTCACCCGCCTCGGCATCGAGATGACGCACATCACGGATTTGATCGGGACGGGGCGCAACCAGATCACGATGGCGCAGGTGCCGGTGCCGCAGGCTGCCAATTATGCCGCCGCCGATGCCTATTGCACGAACGCCCTCGTCGCGCCGCTGCGGGACGATTTGCAGAAGCGCGAAATCCTCCATTTGCTTGATGAGATTGAACTGCCGCTCGTGCCGATCCTCGCAGGGATGGAGCGCACCGGCATCACCGTGGACGGCGATTATCTCCGCACGCTCTCCGTGCGCCTCGATGAGCAGATGGCCGCGCTCGCCGCCGATGCCTACGAACTGGCGAAGCATCCGTTCAACATCAACTCCCCGATGCAACTTGGCGCGGTGCTCTTCGATGAACTGAGCCTACCACACGGCAAGAAGACGAAGACAGGCTACAGCACCGCGTCCGATGTCCTGGAGCCATTGCAGTGGGAGCACCCGATCGTCAAGCAAATCCTCGAATACCGGCAGTTGTCGAAACTGAAGGGGACGTACGTGGACGCGCTGCCCCTGCTCATCAACCCGGAAACGGGGCGCGTGCATACGTCGTTCAATCAAGCCGTCGCCTCGACGGGTCGGCTCTCATCAACCGATCCGAATCTGCAAAACATCCCGATCCGCACGGAGGTCGGGCGCGAGGTGCGGCATGCCTTCGTCGCGGGGAATACGCCGGAAACGACGATCTTCGCGGGTGAACCGGCGGTGCTGCTTGCCTGCGACTACTCGCAGATCGAATTGCGCATCTTCGCCCATGTCTCGCGCGATGAATCGCTGCTGGAAGCCTTCCGTGATGGGCGGGACATTCATACGGCGACAGCGGCGGAGATGTTCGACGTGCCGTACGAATCGGTGGACCCAGATACGCGGCGGCTCGCCAAGACGGTCAACTTCGGCATTATCTACGGCATCAGCGCCTTCGGGCTGGCAAACAGTGCGGGCATCTCGCAGGGGAAGGCACGCGACTACATCAAGATTTACTTCGAGCGCTTCCCCGGCGTGAAGCGACTGACCGACTCGATCCGCGAGGAGGCATTGGAGAAGGGGTATGTCTCGACGCTGCTCGGCCGCCGCCGCTATTTCCCGGAGTTGCAGTCACGCAACCCGCAGGTCCGCCAGGCCGCAGAGCGCGCTGCAATGAACGCGCCGATCCAGGGCACAGCAGCGGACATCGTCAAACGCGCAATGATCCGCGTGGACGAGATGCTACGGCGCGACAATCTGCGCGGCAAGATGCTCCTCCAAGTCCACGACGAACTGGTGCTCGAAGTGCCCGCCAGCGAATTGGAGCGCACCTGCGAAGTCGTCACCGAGGCGATGACCGGCGCCTTTGCACTCGTCGTCCCGCTCGAAGTCGAGGCAAAGGCCGGCCAGAACTGGGACGAACTGAAGCCGATCAACCAGGCCGAACGCGAAGCGAAGCGGATCGCCGTCGTCGCACAGCAGGGGCGGTTGTTGTAGGCGAACAAATTGCACGTTGTCTATGAAGGAGAGAGGCACCCACAAGGGGTGCCTCTCTACCGCGCTCATGCAGACTTGTATCAAACATTGTACAAGGGAGTCGCTTACTTCGCGGCGTCGTACCGCTTGCCGACTTCGTCCCAGTTGACGACGTTCCACCAGGCGGTGATGTAGTCCGGTCGGCGGTTCCGGTAGTCCACGTAGTAGGCGTGCTCCCAGACATCGAGGCCGAGGAGTGGCGTCTTGCCCTCCATCAGCGGGTTATCTTGATTCGCGGTGCTGGAGATCGCCAAGGTGCCACCATTCGCCGTCAGCCATGCCCAGCCACTGCCGAAGCGCGTCGTCGCGGCTGCCGTGAACTGTTGCTTGAACTGGTCGAAGCCGCCGAAGGTCGAGTTGATCGCCTCAGCGAGTTTGCCCGTCGGCTGGTTCGAGCCGCCCGGCTTCATGATCTCCCAGAACATCGTGTGGTTGACGTTCCCGCCGCCATTGTTGCGGACCGCTGTGCGGATATTCTCCGGCACCTGGTTGATGTTCTTCATCAAGTCTTCGGGGGACATGTTCGCGAGGTCCGGCTGATCCTTCAGCGCGTTATTGACGTTCGTTACATACGTCGCGTGGTGTTTATCATGATGCAGTTGCATCGTCTCTTCGCTGATCGTCGGTGCGAGCGCATCGTACGCATACGGCAACGGAGGCAGTTCGTACGCCATGGGGGTGACTCCTTCCATCAAATGGCCCGAAAACGAGAGCGTGCAGTGCATGGAGCGCCATCGTCGCGCCGACACTCCGTACCCAGACAGTATGCACCGCATCAGGATGGCAATGCAAGCAATGAGCAATGAGTGATGCGTCCACTATCTCATTGCTCGTTGCTCATTGCTTCCCCATCAGCCGCCGATGCGTGACATGGCGCGATTGAGGGAGACTTCGCCGGTGGCGACGCCGTGGCCCCACGGCTTCTGCCAGACGGCCTCACGCAGGCGCATGCGCACGTCATCATCTGAGGCGCCGGAGCGAATTAATGCGAGCAGGTCTACTTCGTTATCGCGGAGGAGGCAGAGGCGCAATTTGCCGTCGGCGGTAAGGCGCATGCGGTTACACGTCGCGCAGAAGGCATCCGTCATCGCCGAAATGAAGCCGACGGAGCCGCGCGCGTTGGGGAAAATGAACGGTCGGGCCGGGTCCACCGGATCGGCGGTCGGATCGGGCGTCAGCGTGCCCCATCGCTCCTCGATGCGCGCCATCACTTCAGCGGTCGGGACGAGGAGATCGAAGGCGACATCATCCACCCCCTCGAAGGGCATTACCTCGATGAAACGCATCTGCCACGGATGCTCGTATGCCAACCCCGCGAGATCGGCGACTTCATGGTCGTTCTGCCCGCGAATGACGACGGCATTCAGTTTGATCGGTGCGAGGCCCGCCGCTTCCGCCGCCGCGATGCCCTCCATGACGAGATCGAGCCGGCCGCCGCGCGTGATCTGCTTGAACCGTTCCGGGTCGAGTGTGTCAATCGAGACATTGATGCGCTTGAGACCGGCCTGCGCCAAGGGTTCCGCGAGACGCGAGAGGAGGATGCCATTCGTCGTCATCGCGATGTCGGTGATCGCCGGGTTCGCCGCGATTTCCCGCACGAGATCGGGGAGGTTCCGGCGCAACGTCGGTTCCCCGCCGGTTAGACGGATTTTCGTGAAGCCGACATCCGCCGCCAGCCGCACGACGCGAAGGAGTTCGTCGTCCGAGAGTAACTCCTCTTTCGACTGCCAGCGCACACCCTCGGCGGGCATGCAATAGACGCAGCGGAGGTTGCAGCGATCGGTCAGGCTGATGCGCAGGTAGTTGATCCGGCGTCCGAACGCGTCGTGTGCCGGGTCATGCAGATCAACCATACTGAGCGGAATCATCGTCGTGGTGGTCATCACATCTCGCTGATACGCGGCAATGCCCGCCGCTCTGAAAGTATACACCGAGATAAGTCAAAACAACTCATCTCCTTCTTTCTCAACACCGAGCGCCGAAGTGTATTCCGAGAGATCGCACCACATCGGCGTCCGAATTAGCATTGCCAGAATCTGGCGTCCCTGCTATACTGCACGAAAGTATCGCGCAGGAACGGAGCACTCGCATGGTTATGCTCGACATTGGACCTCGTCAGGCAATTGAGCAGATCGAACGCACACTGAATTTATCTGATCGGGATCTCGCGCATCAACTCGCGGCATCACCACGTACGCTGAATCGCTGGCGGATGAATGAGACCTATCCTCAACATGAAGCACGCGAGCGTCTGGCCACGCTCGTCGCGCTTGCCGAGCATCTGCATGAGACATTCCAGACACCGGAAGCAATATTGCTCTGGCTCGATTCCGCGAACCGATATCTCGGCAACTTCACTCCTGCGGACGCTATGCGTGCAGGCAGGTTTGATCGCGTCGAAACCGCGCTCGAAGCCCTCGACGCGGGCATTTTCATTTAGCCCGTGCTTTCTTCCAAAGGCTGGGATGCGGCGCGGGCGATCAGTACTTGCCCGGTCATTGCCTGGAGCGGTCACACATGGCGGATGCACAAGCGAAGATACTCGGCGACTGATGCAGGGGGATCACGGAAGGTATCTGGCCGGTACAATTGTGGATTGGATCTGTTTCCCGAGCGTGAAGTGTGGACGGCGCTGTATTTGGCGCTTGGCGCGGAGATCTGTCTTGGTGAGGTGCTGCGCCACGTCACCCCCGATCTCCTTCCACAACTGAACGGCTACCGCCTCAGTGAACTCGCGGTGCGGCTGACCGCCGTACTCGATTGCCGCGATGTGGCCGCACTTGGCCTGCAACCGACCGATCTCTGGAATGATACCGACTGTTTCATCCCCCGCATGATCGCGGCAGCCGCGATCATGCGAAGTGTGGAAGGAATGCTCGTCCCATCGGCAACCCATTTGGGTGACAACCTCATCGTCTTCCCGGGACCGCTTCGGGCAAATGCTTCTCTCGAAGTTGTGGGTGAACGCGACCCGGCATTGTATGTCCCGAGATCGTGATTATTCTGCTGCTGGTTGCTCGTCTTTCACAGCATTCTGATCGCCGAAACGGCCGGAGCGGAGGGAGAGGCCGCCGTCCACCCAGAAAACCTGCCCGGTAACATACGACGCGGCATCGGAGCAGTAATAGAGGACAGCCCCGGCGATGTCGTCCGGGTAGCCGACACGACCGAGGGGCGTCGCGGCGGCAAACGTACCCGCGTAATCCGGCATTTCCTGGCTCGTCCGCTCGATGAGGATCGCGCCGGGGGCGACAGCGTTGACGGTAATACCGTACGGGCCAAGTTCGACCGCCAGCCCGACCGTCAGCATGTTGAGGCCACCCTTGGAGGCGTTGTACGGCGTCGCGTTTTTGAAGGCGGATTTGCTTGCGCCGCTGGAGATATTGACGACGCGGCCCCAGTCCTGCCCGCGCATGATGCGGGCGGCGGCCTGCGTGCAGAAGAACGTCCCCTTCAGGTTCGTGTCGAGTGTCGCGTCCCAGTGCGCCTCGTCCGTCGTGAAGAAGTCCTCCCAAAGGGTAATGCCAGCATTATTAACCAGGATGTCGAGACCGCCGAGTGCATCCGCCGCCTCCCGCACTAGCCGCTGGCACTCCGCGACATGCGCCACATTCGCGCCAATCGCGATAGCGTTCCGACCGAGCGCGCGGATTTCCGCGACGACCGCTTCGGCTCCAGCGGCGTCGCTGTGATAGTTGACCGCGACATCTACGCCCTCGCGCGCCAACCCGAGCGCGATGCCTGCCCCAATCCCCTTGCTTGCTCCCGTCACCAATGCCCGCTTACCGGTTAATGCCATCGCGTGTTCCCGCTTTCACTACTCGCTACGTTGTCTCTGTCTCCCGGACGCGCCGCGCGGTCGTTTGCCCGATGGGATAGACCGGCAGGCCGCGCAAGAGAAGCAGGATCAGGAGAACCGCGACCGCAAAGAACGCCGCGCCAATGCTGACGGCGATCGTGTCGCCCCGCCCCGCCGCAGTCGCGAGACCGGAATCAATGGCGATCGGGGCATGCGCCGTCGCCGCGCCCACGCTGACAAAGATCTCTCCGCTCGTGTCTGCGATTTGGCCGGGCACTGGCAGCGTGAAGGCGAGATTCTGGAAAGCGCCCGTGCCGTCCGTCATTGGCACCGGCTGCGACGCCGTGTACGCGAGGGGATAGGCCTGATTTTGCGCGACGAGCGACGCTTGCACCGGCTGATTGGGCGGGAACCCCTGCCCGCTCGCGACCACGTATTCGCCGAGCAGCGCGAGCGGTGGCACGACGTTTCCCTGCGTGTCGGTGACAGGGAGCAGAGCGACGACCGCGCCGCTCGCATCCCGCCGCGTCGCGGAGACGTTGATCGCCGGATTCGCGGCGGCTACACTGATACCAAACAGCATCGCCGTCAAGAGCGCGATTCCTGGCACGATCCAATTTCTTCGCATTCGCCCAGCCCCTTCTGCACACGGCGCATCGTCTTCCGTTCACTGCACGCGATTGTACGGCAAAACGGCCCATGCCGCAGATGTGTAGGGAATTGAACCACGAAGGCGCGAAGGACGCGAAGAAAGAGGAGAAAGAAAGGATTCTTTTCTCTGCTCCCTCTTCGCGTCCTTCGCGCCTTCGTGGTTCAATCGGACAGTTCGTCGCGTACAATGGCGTGTGGGCGGGGGAATGGTTGAGAGGGAGGAGAGTGCATGGGTACGAGTGCCGAGCATATCAAGCAGTATATTCGGGACATCCCTGATTTCCCGCAGCCTGGCGTCCTGTATCGGGACATCACGCCGCTGCTCGCCAACCCCATTGCGTTCAAGAGCGTGCTGGACGCCCTCGCCGCGCAGTATCGGGGCGCGAAGGTCGAGGCAGTCGTGGCAGTCGAGTCGCGCGGATTCATCTTCGGCGCGCCGCTCGCCTATCTTCTCGGCGTCCCCTTCGTGACCGCCCGCAAATTCGGCAAACTGCCATATACCACGATCAACGTCGCCTACCAACTCGAATACGGCGAGGCGATCATCGAGATGCATACGGACGCCCTGACGCCCGACCAGCGCGTCCTGATCGTGGACGATCTGCTCGCGACGGGCGGCACGACTGCCGCGACGGTCGAGTTGGTAGAGAAACTCGGCGGCAACGTGATCGGTATCGCGTTCGTCATCGAGCTGACCTTCCTCAATGGTCGACAGCGGCTCGGCGATCACGACATCTTCGCGCTCATCCAATACTGACAAGGAGCATGCAACATGGCGAACAGGATCAAAGTCGGGGTGATCGGGACGGGCGGCATCGCGACCCTCCGCCATCTACCCGCGTACAAGGAAGCGGAAGCGGCGGGCGTGGCGGAGGTCGTGGCAGTCAGCGATGTCGTTGAGGCGAGTGTGCGGGCCGCCGCTGAGAAGTTTGCCGTGCCGCATGCGTTCACCGATTATCGCGAATTGCTTCAGTTGCCCCTCGACGCGGTCAGCATCTGCACGCCGAATTCCTTCCACGAGCCGATCGCGCTCGCCGCGCTCGATGCCGGAATGCATGTACTCTGCGAGAAGCCGCTTGCCCTCGATTACGCGGGTGCGCGACGGATGACGGAGCGCGCCGCGCAAACGGAGCGGAAAACGGCGGTAAACTTCCGCTATCGCTGGATACCGGCGGCGGGCTTTATCCGCGATCTGATCGCGGGCGGCGAACTGGGTGAGATCTACCACGTCTACGCGAACTACTTCAACGGCAGCCTCCACGACCCGATGACACCGATCAGTTGGCGGCAGACGCGTGCGGAATCGGGCAGCGGCGCGCTGGGCGATCTCGCCTCGCACATCATTGACCTCTGCCGCTGGTGGATCGGCGAGTTCGCGAGTGTGGACGGCCATTTGCGCACCTTCACCACCGAACGACCGCTGACGACAGGCGGCGTTGGCCCAGTGGATGTTGATGATGCGGTCTCGATCCACGCGCGCTTCACCGGTGGCGCGGAGGGAGTCATCAATGCCAGCCGTTGCGCTATCGGGCACAACAACCACCAGCGCATCGAACTCTACGGCACGAAAGGCGCGCTGATCTACGAGATCGAGAAGTGGGATGCGGGCGGCGATGAAATCCGCATCTGCTTCGGCAGCGGCCAGGCGCGCTACAACGCCTTCGCCACCGTCAAGGTGCCGCCCATCTACCTACTCGGCACGCCCCAGCGCGTGATGACCGACTTCATTGACGCCATCCGTGCCGACAGCCAACCGTCGCCCGACTTCACCGACGGCATGCGCTGCCAGGAAGTGCTTGACGCGATCGAGTTGTCAGACCGCACGCATACCCCCGTGACCTTGCCGCTTGCGGTTGGCGACGCATAGGCGGTTCCGGAAATGAACCTCACCCCTGACCCCTCTCGTACGAAGCCATCGCTCTCGCGCTTCGAGAATAATAGAGCACGGCGGCGATGGAGAGGGGAGCCGATCGTTTTACGCGCTATCGCTCGCGCATGGACGATGTGTTGGGCCATGCGAACCAGGCGACGAGCAGGCTACCGAGCGTCAGGACGACGAACAGCACATCATGCTTGATGCGCGGATGCGCGGATGCGAATGCAGAATAATAGACGATGAGGATGACGAAGATCACCGCCAGCACGAGCGCAACCCCGGCGACCGCCATCCGCTGACTACGGGACAATTGTTCCATGTGCAAACCCCTTTCCTAGATCACCGCGCGAATACCGAAGAAGGCCAGACAGAAAATACCGAAGGCGATGCAATAGTATCCGAACGGGTCGAGTCGTTCCGTCTCGAAATATTTAACGAGGAAGCGGATGGCGAGGTAGGCAGTAATGCCGGAGATGACGAACCCCATCGCCGCGAGACCGAGGCCGATGTTCGCGTCTGATTTGAAGAGCTTTGGCACTTCGAGCAGACCCGCCGCGAGGATGATCGGCGTCGCCAGCATGAATGAATAGCGCGCCGCTTCTTCGTGCCGCAGGCCCACAAGCAGACCACCGGTGATCGTCGCACCGGAGCGCGAGAAGCCAGGTAGCAGCGCGAGTGCCTGCGCCGTGCCGACGCCGATCCCCTCCTTGAAGCCGACATCCGCGATCTCCTTGCCGCGTGTTTCGGTTGCGACTGACCCATCGCCCACGCCAACCGCCACGCGCTGTCGCCGTCGCAGTCGCTCGCCCGCCAGCATCATCACCCCATTGAGGACGAGGAAACAGGCAACCAGAATCGGCTTCCCGAACAGGTCTTTCAGCGGTTTCTCCAGGAGAAAGCCAAGAATGCCCGCCGGGATCGTACCGACGGCGATCAACCAGCCGAAATGCTCATCGGGATCATCGGAGAGTGTGCGATTACCGATACTGCGCAGGACCGCCGCGATGATTCGCAGCCAGTCGCGCCAGAAAAAGGTTAGCAGCGCTACTGCCGTACCGAGATGCAGCACGACGACAAAGGCGACGAAACTGGCGTTGTTCGGGTCGCCGCTCTTCCACTCGTCCCAGCCGAGCAGCGCGGGGATGAGGACGCTGTGCCCGAGGCTCGACACCGGAAAGAGTTCAAACGCGCCCTGCAATAGGCTAATGACAATCGCATGCAGTACACTCATCGCATCCCGCCATCCCGCTCCATAATCTTCTTGTCCCCTTCCATTGTGTCCGTTCACGTAACCGCGCGCAAGCATACCATCACCGCGTTATCGCAATGTTACAATGCCCGCCGCGTTCACCGATGTGTACGGGGAGATGATGCAGGTGACAGAACAGATAGGAACAGTCGCGTTCATTGGGGCGGGCGCGATGGCGGAAGCGATGCTCGCGGGGATGCTCGCGCGTGGCGTCATCCAACCGGTTCAAGTTACCGCCAGCCATCCGCGCGCCGGACGGCGGGAGGAGTTGCAGGCACGGTACGGCGTCGCGACCGTCGAGGCGAATCGCGAGGCGCTGCGCGACGCGGGTCTCGTCGTACTGACCGTCAAGCCACAGGTGATCCGCAGCGCGCTCGCCGAACTGCGGGACGTGATTGCGCCAGACCAAGTCGTCCTCTCGATCGCGGCGGGCGTGCCGCTGACGACGATCGTCAACGGTCTCGGCGGGCACGGCGCGGCGGCACGGGCGATGCCAAACACGCCCGCACAAATCGGCGAGGGCGTCAGCGTCTGGGCAACGACTGCCGCTGTCACTGACGCGCAACGGGAGATGATTGGCGCCGCCCTTGGCGCGCTCGGCCATGCCCATTACGTCGAGGACGAAAAACTCGTGGATATGGCGACCGCCCTCTCCGGCACCGGCCCGACCTACATCTTCCTCGTCATGGAGGCGCTGATAGACGCGGGCGTCCATCTCGGCTTCTCGCGCCATCTCGCGGAGCAACTGGTTATCCAGACGATGGCCGGTTCCGTCGCCTTTGCTGCCCAATCACACAAGCACCCCGCCGAACTGCGCAACCTCGTCACCTCGCCCGGCGGCACGAGCGCGGAAGCGATCTATCAGATGGAGAAAGGCGGCCTCCGCACCGTCCTCTCCAAAGCCGTCCACGCCGCCTACGAGCGCACCGTCACCCTCCGAAAAGCGCAAGAGCAGGACGAAAAGGATTGACCCCCGATGCGTCAGAGATCAACGACGGCAGCAACCAAAACGTATGAGCAGCAGAGCGTCCGAAAGGCGATCGCGCTGCTGTGCGCGGTCATCTTCCTCGCGGATGTCGTCTTCGGCATCGTCGCGCCGACGTTTTCGCTCTTCGCTAAAGACCTTGGCATTGCCGTCGCACTCCTCGGCACGATCAACACACTTGGCAGTTTCACCCAACTGCTGATTTCGCTCCCGATCGGGCTTCTCTCAGACCGTCTCAGCCGCCCACGCGTCATTACGGCGGGCATGGTGATCTACGCCGCCGCGCTCGCCAGTTTCGCGGTGGCGCAGGGACCCGCGCTGCTGATTGTCGGGCGCATTTTCACCGCCTTCGCCGCCGTCGCGATCTTTCAGATTGGCTCGGCGCATCTCGGCGACATCACCGTCACCGGGCAACGTGAAGTCGCGTACGGCTGGCTGACGACGGCAATGGGGCTTGGTTTCACCGCCGGGCCACTGATCGGCAGCCAACTGGCAGAGCGATACGGTCCACGGAGCGCGTACGTCGTCGGGAGCGTTATCGCGCTCGTTGGTGGCCTGGTCGCTGGGCGCTTCCTGCGCGAGCCTGGCGGCCAGCGCCATGTCGCGCCGCGCGCCGGATCGCTCTTCGGCGGTATGCGGCACATCCTCCACCAGCGGGACATTCTCGTCGTCAGTTTCGGCAACATGCTGATGGGCGTCGCATTTTCGGGCGCGATCGCCACCTTTTTTCCGATCTACGGCGACCATGTGATGATTTCCGAAGGGGCAATCGGCACGATGTTCGCAATCCGCGCGCTCGTTTCCGCCGCCAGCCGCTTTCCGAACAGTATGCTCGCGCGCCGGGTCGGCAGCAAACCGATCTTGCTGATCGCACTCTTCCTCGAAGTAATCGTGATGTTCAGCATCGCCAGGACGGGCCAGCGCGTTCTGCTCACTGTCCTGCTTGCGGCGGAAGGACTTGCCTTCGGGGCGTACCTCGTCGCGGGGCAGACCTACATCGCGGAGCACACGACGCGTGAGACGCGCGGCGTGGCGGTCGGCGTCTATTCGACCGCCTCCAATCTCGGTGGAACAGCCGCACCGATCCTGCTCGGGCTGATTGCCGGTCGGTGGGGCATCGCCAGCGTCTTCACGGTGGCGTCGTGCGCGCTCGGCGTCGGCTTCATCGTGTGTGCGGCTGGTATGCTGTTCGTGTACCGCAGTGACGTGCGGCGACTTGTCGTCGAGCATCGGTAGCGTAGGCTACCGATAGGAAGGAGTGCATCGTGATGACACGGATTTTGCTCGGCGAATGCAAGCAGGAAGTCTCCTCGTTCAATCCCGCGCTCAGCCATTACGACGACTTTACGTTCTCGCGTGGCGACGAACTGATTGCGGTCCATCAGGGCGCACAGAGCGAAATGGGCGGCGCGCTTAGCATCTTCTCCACCCGCGACGATAGTGAATTCGTTCCCGCATTCGGCGCGCGGGCGATCACCTCGGGTGGGACGCTCGCGGCGGCGGACTGGCAGCGCATCGCCAATGAATTCCTCGATGCGGTGCGCGCCGCTTCTCCCGTGGACGCCGTCTACTTCTCACTCCACGGCGCGATGTCCGCCGAGGGCGAGGGCGACCCGGAGGGCTACCTGCTCGCGCAGACACGCACAATTCTCGGCGAGCGCATCCCTATCGTCATCTCCCTCGACCTGCACGGCATCCTCACCGACCGCATCCTGGAGAATGTGGACGCCCTGACGGTCTATCACACCTATCCGCATATGGATATGTATGAGACTGGCGAGCGAGCGGCACGGCTCCTCCTTCGCATCCTCGATGAGGGTGTGCGGCCCGCGACCGCAGTCGTGAAGATTCCCGCCCTCGTCCGCGGCAAGGAACTGATCACCGAGACAGGGCTTTTCGGCGCATTGATCCAGCGCTGCCAGGCGATTGAGGCTAGTCCGGGCGGGCTTTCCGCCGGGATGTTCATCGGCAACCCGTTCACCGATGTGCCCGATTTACGGTCGAACAGCATCGTCGTCACCGACGACCCGGAACGGTCGGCGCGCGAGGCATTGGCGCTCGCGGAAGATTTCTGGGCAGTACGCGAGAAATTGCACGAAGACCTGACGCCGCTCGCCGATGCAGTCCAGATCGCGAAGGAGACGACCGGCACGGTCGTGATGATGGACGCGGCGGATGCGACGAGTTCGGGCGCCTCCGGCGACAGCAACGCGATTCTCCGGGCGTTGATGGAGGCGGGCTACCAGGGTCGAACACTCGTCCCGATCATTGACCCACGCGCCGCCGCAGCCGCCTTTGCGGCGGGTGTCGGCAACCCGGTGCGCACGGAGGTCGGTGGTGCGTTCGACCCGGAACGGTTCCCACCGCTGCTGATCGAGGGGCAGGTGCATCTGCTGTCGGATGGGAGGTTCATCGCTGAATTCAACGAGATGGACGCATTTTCGGGGCCGACCGCAGTCGTGATCGCCGCGAACTACACCCTCGTTCTCGGCAGCCGCCCGGTCAGCCTGCACGACCGTTCGTTTTATTACGCGCACGGGCAAGACCCGACGCACTTCGATTGCGTTGTCGTCAAGTCACCGCACTGCAAGCCGCATATGTATGCCGAGTGGTGCGCGCGCAGTATCAACGTGGACGCCCCCGGCTCGACAAGCGCTAACCTGCCCTACCTCGGCCATACCGCATGCGCCCGTCCGATCTTCCCACTGGACGATGATGTCACATTCGATCCACAGGTGCGAGTTTTTCAGAGGACCGCGAACTGATGGTGGAATCCGGCGGGCGCATCTCTCTGCGCCCCTACGAATGGATACCCGTCAATCAATCGCCCAATTGCGCGGCCAAAGCATCAGGCGTCGTAACGGGGAGTTTGCAGGCGTATCGCTCGCATACAGAGGCGGTCGCCTGCCCGCCAATCTGATCGCGGCCACGGAGAAGCGCCGGTTGGTCATCTTCCGGCATGCCGGGTCGCCGGAGCGCGGTGACGGTGTTCGGACGGAAGCGGCGGTGGAGGACGTTGACGAGCGCGGCGGTATCCGGGGCGTCCGGCTCCCCAACAAGCGCTACTTCCTGCGGCGTGGCGAGGGCGAAGTCGAGGGCACAGAGGATGCGACCAAAGCCGGTCGGATAGCGTGTCATCGGCTCCCACAGGCCCCGCAGGACACGATCGGCCTTCTCCGCGTAGCCGCGATCGTCATACAGCACAGCGAATCGTTGCAGCGTCTCAACCGCGACCGAGTTCCCGGCGGGGATCGCGTTATCGAAGACACTCTTCGGTCGGGCGATCAGCGCCTCGTGGTCGCGGCCCGTGTCGAAGAAGCCGCCGTTCGTGTCGTCCCAGAACTGCGCGACCATCGTCGCGGCGAGCGTGTGCGCTTCGGATAGCCAGCGCGGATCGAAGGTCGCTTCATAGAGCGCGAGCAGACCGTCTGCAAGGAAGGCGTAGTCTTCCAGGTAGCCGTTGAGTTTGCTCTGACCGTCTTTGTACGTGCGGAGGAGCAGCCCGTCGCGCCGCAGTGTCGCGAGGGCAAAATCCGCCGCACGTTCCGCCGTGGCGCGATAGTCGGCCCGGTCGAGGACGGCGGCGGCTTCGGCGAAGGCGCGGAGCATCAGGCCATTCCACGCCGTCAGCACCTTCTCGTCGCGGCCAGGGTGGACGCGCTTCTCGCGGGCAGCGAGGAGGATCGGTCGCGCGCGGTCAAGCGCCGCCTGCACCACGGACGGCGCGACGCCAACGCGCTCCGCGACGGCTGCCAACGCCTCGCCGATGTGCAGGATGTTGACGCCCTCAAAGTTCCCGCGCGTCGTCACATCGTAGTACGCGGCGACGAGGCGTGCATCGTCCGCGTCGAGCAGCGTGGTCAGTTCATCAGGCGTCCAAATGTAGAATTTCCCCTCGTGCCCCTCGCTGTCCGCGTCGAGGGTAGCGTAAAAGCCGCCCGCCGCGTCCACCATCCCGCGCGTCACCCAGTCGAGCGTTTCGGTGGCGACACGGCGGTAAAAGTCGTTGCCGGTCAACTGGTACGCGTGGAGGTATACCGGTACAAGCAGCGCATTATCGTAGAGCATCTTCTCGAAGTGCGGCACAAGCCAGACCGCGTCCACCGAATAGCGATGGAACCCGCCGCCCAGTTGATCGTAGAGGCCGCCGCGCGCCATCTTCTGCAAGGTTCGCTCCGCCATATCGAGCGCCTGTGCGGAACCGGTACGGACATGCTGCCGCAAGAGAAAATCCAGTATCATCGGCTGCGGGAACTTCGGCGCACCCCGGAAGCCGCCGTTGACCCAATCGAACTCCGTGGCTATCGCTTCCATCGCTGTGTCGAGCGCTACTGTTGTCATCGTTTCACCGCTCGGTTGCCCGGCGAATTGGAGTCCTGTGTGCAGGTGATCCCGAAGCGCCGCAACGTTCCGCGCGATGTCATCCCGTTTTTCATCGTACGCGGTTGCCACGGAGGTGAGGACGGTACGGAAGGCGGGCATGCCGTGGCGCGGCTCGGGCGGGAAGTATGTGCCACCATAGAATGGCTCGCCCTCCGGCGTCAAAAAGACGGTCATCGGCCAGCCACCCTGCCCAGTGATCGCCTGCACCGCCGCCATGTAGATCGTGTCGAGGTCCGGGCGTTCCTCGCGGTCCACCTTGATCGAGACAAATCGCTCGTTCATCAGCGCGGCAGTTGACGGGTCCTCGAACGATTCATGCTCCATCACATGGCACCAATGGCACGCCGCGTAGCCGATGGAGAGCAGAATCGGCTTCCCCTCCGCGCGCGCGCGATGCAGGGCTTCTTCACCCCACGGATACCAGTCCACCGGATTATCCTTATGCTGCAAGAGATACGGGCTTGTCTCGTGGGCCAAACGGTTCGCCATGCGGCGCCTCCGATACAGTGAAGTTCGTCGTAGACAGCGACCGTGCGCGGATACGCATCAGTATCGCACTCAAAACGGTGCGTGCCCCTCGTCGCGTGCAACCCTGGTGCCACGGCATCACACTTGCGCAGTGTTCGGCAACGTAAAGGAGCCGTTTCGATGATTGACGCCGTGCTCTCCGATATTGATGGGACACTGATAGACAACAATGCCCTACATGTCCTCGCATGGCAGCGCGCTTTCCGCCGCATCGGCACGCATGTAGACGGCAACACAATCCTGCACAAGATCGGCATGGGCGGTGACCAACTCGCCCCGAGCATCCTCGGCCCGGATGCGGGGAATGCGGTCAAGCAGGTGCAGCAATTCCACGGTGAGGAGTACACGGAGAAGGGTCTGATTGACCACGCGGAACCGCTACCCGGCGCGGCCGATCTGTTGGACGTGCTGCGAGCGCGGGGCATCCGCGTCGCGCTCGCCTCGTCCGCGAAGCCGGAAGAAGCGCAAAAATACCTCGCTCTGCTGGGCGGGCCGGAAATCGTGGATGCCGTCATCACCTCCGAAGATGTCGCCGCAACCAAGCCCGCGCCGGATATTTTTGCGGTCGCGTTGGACAAACTCGGCAAGCCCGATCATCCCCTCGCCATCGGTGACACTGTGTACGATATCGAATCCGCGAAGAAAATGGACATTCCCTGCGTTGCGGTAATGAGCGGTGGAATCGAGCGCGCGTTGCTCATGGAGGCAGGTGCGGCCGCTGTCTATCTTGACATCGCCGATCTCTTGCTTCATCTTGACCATATACTTTCTGGGCGCTTCGCACCATAAACAATAGCGACCTTCGTCGTTGGGGGAATATGCAGCCCGATGACACCACGCCAATCGTCAACATCGTCGGCGAGCACATCGCACTCGGGCCAATCCGACGCGACCTGCTGCCGCTCTATCAGCGGTGGTTCAACGACTTCAGCACGCTGCGGACGCTCGCTATTCCGCCACATCCGCTAACGATGGAGAGCGAATCCGCGTGGTACGAGGATGCCGCCACAACGGACGCTTCCACGGTCTACTTCACAATCTATGAGACGCAAGCATGGCGACCGGTCGGCACGACCCAATGGAATAGGATTGACTATCGGAATCGCACTGCCGCACTGGCAATCCTGATCGGCGATGCGGCGGATCGGGGCAAGGGATACGGTACCGAAGCGACGCGCCTGATGCTCGACTACGCCTTCACCGCGCTCGGTCTGCACAACGTCATGTTGACGTGCTACGCCTTCAATCTGGCCGGGCAGCGCGCGTACGAAAAGGCCGGATTCCGCGCCTTCGGACGCCGCCACGCATGCCACTGGATGGGCGGGCGCCTCTGGGACGAAATCTACATGGAGTGCCTCGCCAGCGAGTTCGAAAGCCCTGTTCTCGCACGCATCTTCGCGCCGGACGAGCCAAAGCAATGAGCATTGAGGACCGACTACCGACTCATAGCCGCGTCCGTACCGCCCAGAGTTCCGGGAACGCTTTCTCTTTCAACGCTTCCATCAGATAGGTGACGCCGCTCGTGCCCGCCGTGCCGGGTCGGTCGCCGATCGCGCGGTCGGCGATGCCGACATGCATCGCCACCATTAGCCAGTTTGCCTCCGACACGTCAACGAGCGCTTCCGCGACGCGGTAGAGCATGCCGCAGCGTGACGGCTCGCGATAGAGCGATTCCAGATCAATGCCCGCCCGTGCGAGCCCGCCACGAAAGGCCACCCAGACCGGGCTTTCGTCCAGATTGCGGAGGCCAAGCGCGTGCTGCACTTGGCGGGTCTGCGCGGATTCCGAGCCGCTCGCCGTGCCGAGCGCGGGGCGGAATTCGAGGAAACTGCGCGGCGGCAGATGATCGAGCAGCATCATGTGATCGTTCAGAAGCCGCTGGATTGCCGCGACCCGCAGCAGATGCTCCACCGCGACCTCGCACTCGTCCGCATCAAGGGCAGCAGACGCGCACCGGAGGTCGAGCAGTTGCTGTTTGAACCACAACTCGAACGCCTGATGGACGATGATAAAGAAGTGTTCCGCCGCCTGGGCGTGCATCGGCATGTCGGGCGGGCCGACGGACGTTTGCAAGGCCAGCATCTCCGGCAAGCGCAGATAATCGGTGTACGTCAGATGGTTCTCGGTCGTCATCGCGGCACGCTCCGATGCGAAAGGCGGCAGATCACGCGGTTGGCTCACTTCACCGCCATTTCGCCACCATCCGGCGGCGGCGTCAAGCGAGCGGTGCTATACTGCCGCCCGCACAGCACATTGGGGAGGAGCAACGGCACGAAGGGAGGCCCGGGGTGGACGCGACCGAACTCTGTTATACGTCGGCAACGGAACTGGGTGCGATGATCCAATCGCTCGATCTCTCGCCGGTTGAACTGGTCGACGCGGTGATTGCGCGGATCGAACGACTCAACCCGACGCTCAATGCCTTTCTAACATTCACGCCGACGATCGCCCGCGAGAACGCGAAAGCCGCCGAGACACGCGCTCTCCGCTTCGAGCGACGCGGCCCGCTCGACGGTATCCCCTACTCGATCAAGGACCTCGAACAGACAGCGGGCGTCCGCACGACCTTCGGCTCCAAATTCTTCGAGGAGAATATCCCCGCTGCGGACGGCGCGGTCGCGGCGCGGATGAAGGCGACGGGCGGCGTCTTCCTCGGCAAGACGAACACGCCGCACTTTGGCTACAAGGATATGTGCGACAACCTGCTCGGCCCACCCTGCCGTAATCCGTGGAATACCGAGCGCACCTCGGGCGCATCATCGGGCGGCGCGGGCGCGGCGGTTGCAGCGGGACTTGGCCCAATCGCGCACGGGTCGGACGGCGCGGGTTCGATCCGCATCCCCGCCGCACTCTGCGGCATCTTTGGCATGAAACCCTCCTACGGGCGCGTGCCCTATTATCCGAACACCGATTACTTCGCCCTCCGCTCCCACAACGGTCCAATGGCACGCACCGTGCGCGATGGCGCGCTGATGCTCCAGGCAATGGCCGGGCCGGATCACCGCGACCCGCTGACGATTGACGCGCCGCCAGACGACTACCTCGCCGCGTGCGATGGCGACCTTTCCGGCCTGCGCGTCGCGTGGAGCGCCGATCTCGGCTACGCAGCGGTGGACCCCGAAATCCGCGCCATCACGGAACGCGCGGCGCAACGCTTCAGCGACCTCGGTGCGACGGTCGAGGAGCCGACGCTCGACTGGCCCGACCCGTACGAGTGGCACAAGATTATCTACCAGGTCAACGTCGCCACCCGCAGCCACGAGCGCGCCCTCGCCCGCCCTGACTGGATCGAGCCGACGATGATGCGGATGATGCTCAATGCGGGCCGCTACAGCGCCATCGAACTGAACAAAGCATTCCTCCAGCGCAGCGTCTTCTATAATGCCGTGCGCGCGACATTCGATACCTACGACCTGATGCTGACGCCGCAAATGCCCGTCGCTGCGTGGTCGTGCGCGCCGGGCGCGGACGAAGGGACATTCACGATTGACGGCCGCCCCGCATCGAGCATCTTCGACCGCGTGCCGTTTATGTACCCCTTCAACCTGACGGGCTACCCGGCAGCGAACGTCCCCTGCGGTTTCACCAACGAGAGGTTACCCGTCGGCTTGCAAATCGTCGGCCGGTGGCACGCGGACAGTATGGTACTGCGCGCCTCCGCCTGCTTCGAGGCACTACAACCCTGGGCGCAGCATCGGCCACCTGTGGATGAACAAGATTGATAGCGGGCTTCAGCCTGCCGAACCTCTCTGCGGCAGGCTGAAGCCCGCCGCCACCGATTGATGAAGGAGCATACGAAGATGGCGATGGGACGGATCGAGTTTGGCTACAACCCGTCGAGTGGCGACCGGGGCATCGAGGTCATTGACGGCGCGACGTACGTGCGCGACCTGCACGAGGTCTGCGACCTCGCCAGCCAGCACTTCGACACCTTCTGGATCTCCGACCATTTCATGCGCGGCGACACGTTTCGCATGGAGTGCTGGACGCATCTGACGTGGCTGGCGGCGCGCTATCCGACGCAGACGCTCGGCACGGTCGTGATCGGCAACTCGTATCGCCATCCTCCACTGCTCGCGAAGATGGCTGCCAGCCTGCAAGCCTTCAGTCGCGGTCGCCTCATCATGGGTTACGGTGCGGGCTGGCTCGAAGATGAGTACCGCGCCTACGGCTATGAATTTCCCTCCGCCCGCGTCCGCATCGCGCAGATGGTCGAGGGCATTGCGGTGATGAAGGCGATGTGGACCGAACGCCCCGCGAACTATCACGGCACGTATTATCAGGTAACGAACGCCTACTGCGAGCCGATGCCGGACCCCGTGCCGCTCGTGATGATCGGCGGCGACGGCGAGAAGTACCTTCTGCGCGCCGTCGCCGAGCACGCTGATTGGTGGCTCACCTACTCGCGCGACACGGCGACCATCCAGCACAAGATCGCCGTCTTGCAGCAGCATTGCAACGATGTTGGCCGGGATTTCGCGACAATTCGCAGGGTCTACCCGATGACGATCTACCTCGCGGACTCCCGCGCGGCGGCAGAGCAGCAGGCGGGAGCGAAGACGGAGAGCGACAGCCCGCCCTTCTTTGGCGAACCCGGCGCACTCGTCGAGCGCATCCAGGAGATGCACGCGCTCGGCTTCGACCATTTCGCGCTCTCCTTCGCCGGTTGGTCGGACACGACCGACATGCGCCTGTTCATTGACAAGGTTTTACCGGCGTTCCGCTAGCGCATCGGCGGCGCGCATGTGGAGCGCGGCGATGAACAGCCAAAGGACGAGCGTGTACACGAGCAGCCGTTCACCTGTTCCCTGCTGCAATACGGGCAGCAGCGCGCCACTGATGACGACGACGATAGAGAAGATGAGCGACACGAGGCGGAAAGATCGCCAGCGACGGTCGCGGAAGAACGCGGCAGTCAGAATCAGGACGCTGATTGCTTCACACAAGATGGCGATAAATGCCGCCCGCCCGTGGATCGCCCCGGCGACGGTTGACGGCTGACCTTCTCCATCGGTGCGGAAGAGGCCGATGAGGATCGTGCTGAGACCGGAGACAAACAGCACAACCGTACCGACGCGCGCAAGCCACGTTGGGTTCATCGTCGCGTGCATCACCATCGCTAGTGAGATCGTACCGACGCCGAGGATAACCAGCGCGCTCGACATGAGCAACCCGAACCGTCCGATGGCATACTCGCTGATGTAGTGGGTCGCGGGGTTCAAGTCGCGCCGGAGCAGATGGAGAGCTGCATTTGCGAGGAGAAAGAAGGCGGGATCGGCAACGCTGATGATGATGACGACCGCAAAGGTGCGCGGATGCGTGCGAAAAATACCCTGCGGTTGCGCGCTCATTATGGAGACATCCTCCCTTTGCGAAGCAGAACGGGCATCTTCCCTCCGATGCCGTTCGAGTGTACCATCGCACAGCAGGGAGACATGGAAGTCTCCGCAGAAAGACGGCGGATGAAGATCGCGTTTGCGTCGCTCGTTGGTGTTGAGCCGATGCCCTTTCCAACCCTCCTCGAGCGCGCCAAAGCGGTGGGGTTGGATGCCATCGAGGTCAATGTTGGCCCGACATTTCCGCGCATTGCTGAGGCATTGTATCCCGGCCATCTCGATCTGGACGCGATCCTGCGCGATGGGCCGGGGCAGACACACGAACGACTCGCCGCGCACGGTATGACAATCACCTCGCTCGCGCCGATGCTCAATCTGCTTACGCCCGATTCCACGCGACGCGAGGAACGGATCAACACCTTCCGACAGACGGTTGACGTGTGCGCCACGCTCGGCGTGCCAACCGTCGTGACGTATGGCGGGTCGGCGTTCGGCATGCATTTCTCCGGGCTGCCGGGTGTCGGGCCGGATCATCCATCGAACCACCGTCTCGAAAACGTCGCAATCTTTACCGAGATCTTCACGCCGCTCGCGCAGTACGCCGAGGCGAAGGGCGTACGGATCGCCTTCGAGACGGCGGCGCGCGGTGGCGGCGAGGGCAACATCGCGCACAGCCCGGACTTGTGGGATCTGCTCTTCGACGCGGTGCCTTCGCCTGCGCTCGGCCTCAGTTTCGATCCGTCGCACCTCGTCTGGCTCCAGATTCCGAATATCCCCGACCTGATCCGGCAGTATGGCTCGCGCATCTACCACTTCGATGCGAAGGACACCGAAATTCTGCCCGCTGTGCTGGCACGACAAGGCATCCTCGGCAGCGGCTGGTGGCGCTATCGTCTACCGGGACTCGGCGCGCTCGATTGGCGTGGCATCCTCTCCGCACTCGGCGACATCGGCTACGATGACGTCATCAGCATCGAGAATGAGGACCCGCTCTTTCTCGGCCTCGATAGCGTCGCGTGGTCTGCCGATTACTTGCGGAGCATCTTTCCCTTGTCGCACGTGGGTGACAACACAACTGGCTGAAGGAGGGTTCGTACATGGCTGAACGCGTACGGGTCGGGTTGATCGGGTGCGGCAAGATCGCGCAGACGCACGCCGCCGCGCTCTCCTCACTGGCGGAAGCGGATTTCGTCGCCGTCGCCGACCTCGACGTGGATCGCGCGCGGGCAATGGCCGAGGCCTTCCACGTCCCGCGCGTTTTCTCGGACGCCGAGGCGCTGCTGGCGAGCGGCGAGGTCGAGGCGGTCGTTGTCTGCACGCCGCACCCGAGCCACACGCCGCTCGTCGTTGCAGCGGCGGAGGCGGGCGTTCATGTCCTCTGCGAAAAGCCGATTACGACGCGCCTCACCGACGCCGACCGGATGATCGAAGCGGCAGCACGGGCGAAGATTAAGTTCGGCGTCATCTTCCAGCGCCGCTTCTGGCCCGCCGCGCAGCGCATACGCACGGCGATTGACACTGGGCAACTGGGCAACCTGACGCTCGGCGAGTGCATCGCCCATCTCTCGCGCGATCGCGCGTACTTCGCGCAGGACGCGTGGCGCGGCAAGTGGGCGACCGAGGGCGGCGGCGTGCTCATGAATCAGGCCGTCCACACGATTGACACATTCCAGTGGTTCATGGGCGAGGCCGTGGAAGTCTTCGGGCGCTACGCAACGCTCGTCCACGGCGACTACATTGATGTCGAGGATACCGTCGTCGCGACGGTGAAGTTCGCCAGCGGCGCGCTCGGCATCATCGAGGCGTCCACAAGCATCAACCCGAACCGGGGTTTCCGTGTCGCGGTGCATGGGGACAACGGCGCGACGGCGAGCGTCTGGGAATTTCCCGAAGGCAAAGAAGGGATCAACGACATCTGGACGGTGGGCGGCAAGGAAGCATACGTGCCCGTCTGGGAAGGCGTCGAGGAGCGGCGCGCGGGCTTCCCGCACTTTCACACACTGCAAATTCAGGACTTCCTCCAGGCCGTCCGCGACGACCGCCCGCTCGCCATCACCGGCGCGGAGGCGCGTAATTCCCTCGAAATCATCCTTGCCATCTACCATTCCTCCCGCACCGGCCTGCCCGTCCACCTGCCAACTCACGGCGAGGACATCGGGGAGTAAACCTCACGCCTTCGACGCATCCGCGAACACCTCGTCCTGCTCGGCGCGTAGTGACCAGAGAAATGCATTGGTTGGGCGTTCGATCATGTCGTAGGCGATCGGCTGGTCAGCGGCGACCGCGCGTGTCAGGCGGACGCCGTCTGTCATTGTCAGAGGGAGCAGATTTCCGGCACGGACGATTGCGGCGCGCTCGATTAGGCCGTAGACCATCTTGCCGCCGCTGCCGTCCAGCGTTTCGCCTGCCGTGAGATCGCGCTTCGCGACGGCGATCACGTCCGCGACGGGCACGCCGATGGGCGCACCGGTCGGCTTGCCGTAGAGTCCCGCTTCCGCGATGGAGAGCGGCGCTTCGATACCGCAGAGATGATACGGACGATAGTGCGCGGCAGTCGTGCCATCCGGCCCCATCTTTAGACCGTAGAAACCGAGGTCGGAGGCGATGCGCGGGTGGCCGGTGCGGACGACGATGAAGACGCCGATGTCGAGGTGGTTCGGTAGCACCGTCACGCCATCGGGCGCGACCGCATTCGCCAACTCGACGACACCGAACTCGTTCAGCACGCCACCGTTTGCCTGAAGGCTGAAGACCGTCGCAAGGTCCGGGATCGTCGCGCTCGGCTCATGCATGCCGCGCACATCGGGCACAAGGCCCGTCATGTTGGCGACGCTGCACATCTCGATCTGCGATTTCGAGCCGTCGCGGAAGGAGTTATACATCTGCGCGTTCAGTTGCTGCTCCCGCACCAGTTGCGGGTCGTAGCCGTAGCGCGCGAAGGCTTCTTCGGGATCGCCCTCGCGGTCGGAACTGAACCGGCGCGTCCCCCGGCCCGCGACGACGACCTCCAGGCCGAGCGCCTGTGCCCAATCCACGAGGCGCATGATGCAACCCGGTTGGTCGCCATCCGCGACGGTGTAGACGACGCCTGCCGCCCGCGCTCGTTTGTTCAACAGCGATCCGACCGCGACATCCGTCTCCATATTGACCATCACGATGTGCTTGCCGCGCGCAATCGCCGCCGCGCCGATGCGGGCGCCATTCTCCGGCACGCCCGTCGCCTCCACGACGACATCGAGCGGCGCGTCGCAGAGCGCGAGCGGATCGTCCGTCACCGCCACCTTGCCCTGCTCGATTGCCCGCGCGATTGCCGGTGCGTCGCCCGCATGCACGACATCGTCCGCCGCCATGCCGTTGCGGGCGAAGACGGCCCGTGCCTTGTCTGGGAAAAGGTCCGCGAGGGCGACGAGCCGCAAGCCCGGCATGCGCGACACCTGATGCGCGACGCTCGACCCGAACTTCCCCGCCCCGACGATCCCCACTCGTATCGGCTTGCCTGCCCGCTCCCGCTCCGCTAAGTCCGCCGCAATCATGCGTATCCTCCCGTGTTCTTGTTCGATTGGTAGCAACACCCTACACCGCACGCACACTCCACGCAAGAAAATCGGTCGCGGCGCGCTTCATGCGTAGAATTTTCCCGACGGCGATTGACGAATCTATGAGGAGGAAACCCGATGCCCTTCGATCAGTACCACGAGCCACCCAACGAGTTGTCGGATGAGACGCGCACCTTCGCCCGGATGATCCTCTCGCTCGTCGAAGAAGCGGAGGCGATTGACTGGTACGAGCAGCGCATGTCGGTCGAGAAGAACGCCTAGGCAAAGGCAATCATGGCGAACGCGCAGCAGGAGGAATTCAAACACTTCGGCATGGATCTCGAATTCCTGCTCCGTCAGAAACCGAAGTGGCGCACAGAGATGCAAAACATTCTCTTCAAGGAGGGCGACAGCGTTCAGCACGGCGAACAGGCAGAAAAGGCCGTGGGCTGAACAAAAGACCGGTAGCGTAGGCTTTAGCCTGCGTTCCGGATCGGTAGTGCGGGCTTTCCAGCCTGCGAGAGTGGCACAGGGACGCAGGCTGAAGCCTACGCTACCCCGAATATTCGAAGCGAGGCGATTCATGAAGACCGAACTGCTGAGCACGCAGGGAGAGAAGACCTACGCCGTCATCTTCGACAAGGGTGATGAGGTGATCGCCGGGTTGCAGGCGTTCGCGAATGAGCACGATGACGCGACGTACGAGATCATCGGCATCGGGGCGTTCAGCGACGTGACGCTCGGCTATTTCGACCGCGAGCGGAAGGATTACACCAAAATTCCGCTCGATGAGCAGGTCGAGGCGCTCTCGCTCGTCGGCAACATCGCGCGCGCCGACGGCAAACCGAAGGTCCATGTCCATGTCGTCGTCGGCAAGTCGGACGGCAGCGCGTGGGGCGGGCATATCCTCGCGGCGCACGTCTGGCCGACGCTGGAATTGATTGTCACCCAAGCGCCTGCCCATCTGCGGCGCACGACCGATCCCGAATCAGGCCTTGCGCTGATTGACATTCGCGCCTCCCGCGCGGCATCGGCCACCCGACCCTAACCCGCTGCCCGGTACGCATCGCAAAGGAGTAACCAAACCATGTACGCCGCGAAGGTCGAGCACGCGATTGAGCGCATCCCCGGTCTCGCCGAAAATGGCGCGAAGGTCGCGCATGCGATCCACAATGCCGTCCTCGGCGGGAGTGATCAACTCCGTAAGGCTGTAGACATCCTGCACGGCACATGGCTCGGCCACCCGCTCCATCCCGTGCTGACGGACATTCCGATTGGCGCATGGACGATTGCGATGATGTGCGACCTTGTCGCAGCGCAATGTGGCTCCGAGGAGACAGAACGAATGGCGGATGCGCTCGTCGCAATTGGCGCGGTCGCCGCCGTGCCAACCGCGCTTGCCGGCGTGGCGGACTACTCGGCGATTGATCAATCCGCCATGGCGATGGCAAGCATTCACGGCCTGCTGAACAGCGCGGGGCTTGTCCTTAATCTCCTCTCCATCCGGGATCGCGCGGCAGGAAACCGGAGCCGGGGCGTGCTCCTCTCGACCGTCGCGTTCGGCGCGGTGAATCTCTCTGGCTGGATCGGCGGCGAGATGGTCTTCAACCGGAAGATCAGCGTCAACCATCGCGAGGAAGCGAGCGGCCCCGCACAATGGCAGGCCGCACTGAGTAGCGCCGATCTCCCGGAGCGCACGCCGAAACGCGTCGCAGTTGATGGCACGCCCGTGCTGCTCTATCGGGATGGCATAGGCGTCTACGCCATTGGCGCGGTCTGTAGCCATGCGGGCGGGCCGCTTGATGAAGGCAAAGTCGAAAACAACTGCGTGGAGTGCCCGTGGCACAATTCTGTCTTCGATCTGCGCGACGGCAGTGTCGTTCACGGCCCGGCGACGTACCCCGAACCCGCGTACGACGCGCGAATGCGGGATGGGCAGGTGGAAATCCGGCTGCGCCCTGTCGGGGCGGGTGAATGACAGCGGCTGAGACCGCCGATGTCATCGTGATCGGCGCGGGGCATAACGGCCTCGCTTGCGCCTGCTATCTCGCGCGGGCGGGCTGCCGGGTGCTTGTCCTCGAAAAGGCGGAGCGGATCGGTGGCGCGGCGCACACGGCGGCGACGATTGCCGACAATCCGGAGTACCGTTTCGATACCTGCTCCGTCATCCACAACATGATTAACATGACGACGGTGATCGAGGAGTTGCGCCTCGCGGATGTCGGCCTCGAATATATTGAGACGGACCCGTTCACGACTTCCTATTTCCCCGGCGGCGAAGTCGTCCGCTTCTATCGCTCACTGGAGCGGACATGCGACGAGATCGCCCGCTATGCGCCGGACGACGCCGAAGCGTATGCCCGTTTCATCCGCGCGGCGGAGCCGGTAACGGAACTGGCGCTCGGCGCGTTCCGCTCGTCGGGCGATCACGGCAAGGGCATCGGCGAATGGCGGAAGCGGCTGGTAGCGGCCGGGCGAACAGTGCGCCGCAACCGTCCAATTCGGCTCGTGCAGCAACTAACCGGGCCATACGGCACGCTGCTGGCAGAGACGTTCCAAACGGACTACGCCCGCGCGGGCATCGCCGCCCTCGCGGCACATGGCACGCTGGGGCCGGAGACACCGGGTGCGGCGTTCTTCGCCCTCTGGCAGGCGGCCTATCACCGCTATGGCAACTGGCACGCGAAAGGCGGTTCCGGCGCGCTGTCGGTCGCGCTCGCGAAGCGGCTCGAAGCGTGGGGTGGCATGATACGCACTGGCGCGCGGGTGGAACGAATCATCGTCGCCGGGCGCGTCCGGGGTGTCGCACTGGCAGGCGACGAGCGGATCGAAGCGGCGCGCGTCGTTGCCGCGATCAACCCGCAAACCACGCTTCTCCATCTGGTTGGGCGGGAACATCTACCCAACGATCTCGCACGCCGGATCGCGACGCGGCATCGCTCCAACGCCGTGCAGTTCGTCGTCCATGCCGCGCTCGACCGCTTGCCGCCGTGGCCGAACGCGCCTGCGGACGGTTGGAACGGCATGCAGTCTATCGCGGCGTCAGTCGGCCAGGTGGGCGAGAACTTCCAGCAAGCCGAGGCGGGTATCGCGCCGACGCATCCGGCGGCGTACGTCTTCACACCCTCCGTGATTGACGCGACGGTCGCACCGTCGGGGAAGCACGGCGCGTACATCGCCTGCGCCTCGTATCCCGCCCGGTTCGCGGACGGTGCATCGTGGTCGGCGCGTGGCGAGGGTGAGGCACACCGGCTGATCGCGGCGGTCGAGGAGCGCGCGCCGGGCTTCGCGAGCAGCATCACCGGCCTCGCATGGCGGCACGCCGAGGATTGGGAGCGTGAGATTGGGCTGCTCGGCGGCCATCCGATGCATCTCGATCTGACCCTCGATCAACTTGGCGGCTTCCGCCCGCTGCCGGAGCTCGCCAGCCATCGCGCGCCGGTTGACGGCTTGTATCTCTCCGGCGCGGGCACGTACCCAACGGGCGGCGTCTCAGCAGTACCGGGGCGCGTGGCGGCGAAAATGCTACTACGAGATTGGCGTGCGAAACGATAAGGAGAAGTGCGGGATGCAAACAGGAAAGAAACCAGAAGTCGTCGTCATCACGGGAGCGTCGGCGGGCGTCGGACGTGCGACGGTGCAGGCATTCGCGAAGCGCGGCGCGTCCATCGGCCTCGTCGCGCGGGGCAAGGATGGACTGGAAGGCGCGAAACGCGATGTCGAGGCGGCGGGCGGCAAGGCGCTCGTCCTGCCAACTGATGTCGCGGACGCTAATCAGGTCGAGGCGGCAGCGGCGGCCGTCGAGCGGGAGTTTGGGCCGATTGATATTTGGGTGAACGACGCGATGGTTTCCGTCTTCTCACCGATCAAGGAGATGACAGCGGACGAGTTCAAGCGGGTCACGGAAGTGACGTATCTCGGCTTCGTCTACGGCACGATGGCGGCGCTGAAGCGGATGCTCCCGCGCGACACAGGCGCGATTGTCCAGGTCGGCTCCGCACTCGCCTACCGCAGCATCCCCTTGCAGGCGGCATACTGCGCAAGCAAAGCCGCGATCCGGGGTTTCACCGATTCCTTGCGCTGCGAGCTGCTCCACGACAAGAGCAATGTCCATGTGACGATGGTGCAGATGCCGGCGCTCAATACGCCGCAGTTCGGCTGGGTAAAGAGCCGCCTGCCACACAAGGCGCAACCCGTGCCACCGATCTATCAGCCCGAAGTCGCCGCCGAGGCGATCTACTGGGCAGCGCACCACAAACGGCGTGAGGTGCATGTCGGCTGGTCCACCCAGCAGGCAATCTGGGGGACCAGGTTTGCTCCCGGCCTCTTGGATCGCTATCTCGCCCGCACGGGCTACAAAGGCCAACAGACCGATCAGCCCGCCGATCCGCACCGGCCCAATAATCTTTGGGAGCCAGTAGACGGCGATGGCGTGGATCACGGCGCGCACGGCACATTTGGCGACCAATCCCGCGACCGAAGCAGCGAACTCTGGGCGACGGAGCATCAGGAATGGCTCCTCGCGGGCGTCGGTATCGCCAGTGTCGCGGGCATCGCCGCGCTCCGACGGAGGGGACAATGACACCGGAAGAACTGAGTGACGAACTGCGACATGGATCAACCGATGACCTCAAACGACGGCGCGGCATCGTCGGCCTCTCGCTCATCGCGGTCGGCTCGATGGGGCTAATCACGCTCTATCAGATGGGCATCATCAAGCATCTCCCGGAGCCGCCGCTGCCTCGCCTCGACGCGGACAAGGTGGATGCCTCGCCGGAGGCGTACTCGCGCTTCGCGACGCCGGACGGCATCCTCGGCATCGGCAGCTACGCGATGACGATGGGCCTCGCCGCAATGGGCGGGCAAGACCGCGCGCGCACGCAGCCGTGGATCCCGCTCGCCCTCGCGGCGAAAGTGGCGTTCGATACTTCCCAGGCGATCAGATTGACGGTGGATCAGGCGACGAAGGAGAAGGCGTTCTGCTCGTGGTGCCTGCTCGCCGCCGCCGCGACGTTCGCGACCGTGCCGCTCGTCGTGCCGGAAACGCGGGCCGCGATCCGGCACCTCACTGGCAAAGCGGCGTAATATCACATCGCGATAATGATGATGTGATGCCATCCGTAGGGGCGATGCTTGAATCGCCCTCTCGCGGTGGCAGGGTGCTTCGGGGGCGATGCGAATGCTCCGGGGAGGGCGATTCAAGCATCGCCCCTACGGATGGATAGCGAGATACCGGATGGCGAACGTTATGAGCGCGGTAACGAGGCGAGCAGCATGCGGAGGCGCCCCAACGATACGATGTCCGTACCGGGCGGCAAGGGCTGTCGCAGGACGCGTGCGTGCCCGGAGTGCCGCGTCACGCGGTAGTCGGTCGTGCCTGTGTTCGTGCGCCAGAAGTCGAGATCGAGGCGGGTATCGCCGATACGCACGCCGTCGAGCCGCAGGTCGGGCAACCACGATGGCAGATGCGGGTCAACGAGCAGGACGCCGAGCGGCGCGAGCGGAAAGATGCCGAGCAGCGATTGAAGCATCATCACGATCATGCTCGCCGACCAGCCTTGCGGATCGCACGCCTCGGGATAGATGCCGGGGTGCGGATGTGCCGCGTCCCGTTGCAAGCCGCCGATCGCTTCGGGCAGGCGGTTTTCGATGAAGAGTTCCGTGGAGGCGAAAATACCCTCCGCAAACCGACCCAACTCTTCCCAGCAGGCGTAGCGCGTGAAGCCCTGTGCGAAGGTCGCGCTCTCGATCGGCCAGACGCTGCCGAGGTGATAACTGAACGGGTTGTACGCCGGATGGTCGCTGGAGAGTGTGCGGATACCCCAACCGCTGAACATATCAGGCGCCATCAACCGCGCCACGACCCGCGCCGCCTTTTTCCTCGGCACGATCCCTGCGGTGAGCAGGTGGCCGGTGTTGGAGGAAATCGAGCGGATCGGGCACTTATCCGGGCCGAGCGCCATCGCATAGAAGCCCAGATCTTCCATCCAGAATGCCGCATCGAAGCGTTTGCGCAGGTCGCGCGCCTGCCGGAGCAGTTGCCGCGCATAGCGCCGCTCGCCCATGAAGTAGAAAACGGACGCCGCCTGCTGGAGCGCCGCGAACCAGTACCCCTGCATCTCGCTCGTCGCGATCGGGTTCGCGATGATCGTGCCGTCCTCGTCAATGATTGCGTCGTCCGAGTCCTTCCAGCCCTGATTCTTGACGCCCTTTTCGGAGCGGGTGACGTATTCGAGGAAGCCATCACCGTCGAGGTCGCCCTGCTCGTCCAGCCATTTCAGGACCCGGCGAGCGGCGGGGAGCAGTGCGTGCACCGTTTCGCGGTCGTTCGTCCAAGCGAAATACTGGCCGAGCATCGTCAGGAAGTCCTGTGGCGCGGAATAATCGCCGTAATACCGCTCGAAGGGATCGTAATTGAGCAGCGAGAGCGGGCCGGTGCGCGCCTGGTGGATGATCTTGCCCGGCTGCTCGTCACGCCAGTCATCGGTCACCGTCCCTTGCAGGGCAGCGTTCGCCCGGAGCGCGTCTTTCAGCATCTCCGGCATCGCCATCGCCGCCTGCCACCCGATCGTCAGCGTATCTCGCCCGAAGAATTGCTGATAGAGCGGAATCCCCGCCGACGGTGCTGCTGGCCCGATCGCGAGGCCGAGCGGCAGCGACGCCAGATCCGCTACCGCTGTCCGCCACGCGTGCGCGACGGTCGGGTTCGAGGTCGTCAATACTGGCGCGTTCAGATGCAATGCCTCGCGCACCACGCCTAGCGGCGTCGAGGCTTCCGCGAAGTCCGCGCGCGGCATCGCCCTGCGGACGCCATCGAAGATCGGTTCGACAACGAGCGTCAGAGTCGCGGAAGCGTGCGGCGCGAGATCGAGCGGGAAGACGAGCGCACCCCCGGCGCATCGGACTGCGACGGGCGTCTCAGCAACATGGATTGCCACGGCCCGGTCGAGGTCGGGGTCGGGGTGATCGTAGCGCACGATCAGTTCACACCGTGCCGCTTCCCATTCGGTATGCACACCGGCGGTTAAGGCTTGGATGCCGCCTGATTGTCCATCCTTGCCCGCAAACTGCGCCGATCCGCTGAGGCCGAGGTCGAACTGCTCGAGGTCCGCGAAGTCGGCGGCGACGTGTCAGGTGAGATCGAAACACGCAGGCTCGCGGACGCTGTAATTCGTGACACGCACCGTCGTCCGCATCCCCTCGTCAAGGAGACGGGTGATCTCGATGTAGACGGATTTCCCCGGTATGCCGGGCCCTT
>JAABUJ010000940.1_pt1 | contig 48576 bp, 47 predicted proteins | sample 5559131 | NCBI WGS metagenome assembly JAABUJ01 (sample SAMN10711875, study PRJNA513366) | rock metagenome | isolation source: Antarctica rocks | place: Antarctica: Victoria Land, Mt New Zealand nord | collected 2016-01-07
TGCATTTAAATTGAAAGTGTTGATTTAACTAAAGATTATACTCAATAATAAGAGTTTTAAGTCATTCAGTGTGAATGCTTCACTCAGATCATTATTAAATTGAATAGAAGCTTCTGTCAATTTGTTCATGAATACTTCTATATTTATAAACAACTTAAATTTTTTAAATTATTCAAATCAACTTCAACAATCTTCAGCTTCTTCTTATCTTTACTTTTTTTCTTATTCTTATTCTTATTCTTATCTTTACTCTTATCTTTACTCTTATCAGTGTTCTTGTTGTCTCAGCAGTCTTTAACTATATGTAAGAACTTTTTATAGTAAAAGTACACTTTATTCTTTTTACATCAGATTCAATAAGCTTTCATATTTAACTTATTTAATTTAGACATAATTGATCTTTCATGACTTTAAGATCAGTCTTGAGAATTAATTGATGAATTGTTATGATTTAAATTTGAATCATTAAAGACATTAAGATAATTCTCATTATGTACTTTTTAAAGACTTTGTTTAATTCAATTAATTTATTAAATTAATTCATTAAGAGTATGTTATCATCAGATAAAGTTAAGAGGTAAAAAGCTGTCTTGCTAAGTGAGCAAGAAGTCTTAGCTATATAGTTGTCTGACTATGACATCATAAGAGTAGGTAAGCAGAAGCAATTTTTCATAATGATGAATAAAGCAAGAATAAATGCCTAAATGAAAAGAAATGATGATAATGAGAAAAGATCATAATGATGAATTAGTATAGTGTGAAGAAGAAAGACATCAGCATCATAACAAGTTGCTGATCACAAAAAAGATGTCAGTTTCTGACATTACTTCACTCATTACTTCATCTCTTCATTCTTATTCTTATGCTTCACTAAGATTCTCTAATTCTTCATATTTAATGCTATTCACTCATTCTCTGTCATCTCAACCACCTCTGTATCTGCTGTTCTGCCATTTTTTCTTAGATATTTAACAATGAAGTTTAATATATTGATCATCTTCATAAGAATGCTCTGAGTCTCTGCTGCATAATTCTTAACAGTGCTCAGTTTTTCTTTTAAAATGATGATGTAATTAGAGTGGCCATCAGGTCAGATTAACTCAGCTTAACTTAGACAGAGCTTCTGAGTCAGGTTAGATTGAGCTTCAATTGTCAGCTTAAGAATTCAGGTTAAGCTTAAACATTGAAGCTCAATCTGATTCAGAAGCTCTGTCTGAGTTTTAAGAATTCTGAGACTGATTAGTAAGTAAGCTCTTGAGACTTGACTTAAGAATAGAGATTATGAGCTTAAAGATTACTGATACATGAGCATTATAAGTGAGCATTATATATACACAGTTAAACAGCTTTCAATTTAGTCTATCTATTTACTACATTGAGAGTCAGGTATTCTCAAAATAGTTTAGTAACAATTGCTTCAATCTGCATCTTTAGATGTGATGTTTCAGTTATGTATGTACCTCTTAATGAGAGACATGTTCTTGTGCTGAATGATAATTCACTTTGCATAAATTGCAGTCAGATTGACATCTGCATTCTGTTAACTGATAAATGATAATTACTGTACAGTTCATTAGACATACTTTCAAAGAAGACAACAGTATATGCTTTTACTGTCTTCTGCAGACTGTTAATGACTAAGCTTTAAAAGCAAAACATTTTATGCTGAGAGAAAACTCTCTTTAAATAATTTTAAGTTATCTTGCAACAAAGTCTTTGAAAGAGTAGTTTTTGTTAAAAGGTGGCACCACACTAATAGCACAGCTATCATGAGTTATATATCTAACACTCCCCTAACCCGCGATCGGCCCGCAACTGACCCGCAGGTGTAAAGGGTGCGCACAGACAGCGGTTCAAACTCATGACCTTTTGGACTTACTCCCTCACCATGGACTTGAACCACCGGCAGAGGTGGCCTAGGCGCCACTTTACGCAAGTTATCACGCACTAACCCGGGCTCATAACCTGTTAAAAGGTGGCACCACACTAATAGCACAGCTATCGTGAGTTATATATCTAACAGTTTTGCTATCAGAAAATCTGTTGATTTCTGATAGCAACATATTTTATGAAGAGTGACAGCTGTAGAATAGAGCATTATTATTAAGCATTATATTGTATATCAGAATTGAGCTTACTGTCTGACTTTTAGTGATGAGCTAACTTAAATGCTTCAGTGTCTTCTTCTGTATCTGCAGCATTATTTTCTTTTTTCTTTTCATCAACATCAGTTTTTTTTTTCTTGAATGTCTTTCTGAGTATTCTTTCTGCTGCTGCTGTCTTTTCTTCACCTAATACAGTCTTCATAGCACTGCATCTTGAAGTTTTCTTGATATATGTCATGACATAATATGACAGTACAATGATGCTCTAAAATTAAATTAACAAAAGCATTATAAGAAAGCAGTTCAAATGCATCTCTGAATGACAATGAGTTCTAGAGTGATCTTGTAGTTTGAAGATGTGTTGTAGTTTGAAAGTGTGTTGTAGTTTGAAAGTGTGTAGTTAGAAGATATGTTGAGAGCTTTTAGGTGTTAGCAATACTTAGGTGTTAGATTGCTGATAAACAACACATTTACTCATGATATGTACATCAATGTTATGAGTGAATATATCAACACACTCACTTCTAACACTCAACTTAACACTTTCTTATCTTCACCTCTGTTATTCAATCTACTACATTCACTCTGTCTCTATTCAGTCTCTACACTCAATCTCTACACTCACTAAATATGTTGCTCAGTGCTATCACTTATTCTACTGCTCATTTCTTAAGATTTAATCTTATACATTGCTCTTGTGCTTCACTCTGATGTGCAGCTGTGATGTGCACATATAATGCTTGATTATGTCACTCAGTATAGAACTCAGCAGCTAACTACATATTCTAGATTCTCATCATGACAGATTTAGACACTAAGCTTTCACTGCAGACTGCAAAATGCTTAACTTTCAACTCATTCTCAGTCTTTAAAGAGAGATCTGACTGCTGTGACTGTTCACAGAAGTTTATATATGATTTAAAGAAGACATCTAGTGAGTACTTGAACAACTTAAAGACTGTATGTGCAAGAAAGAAACAACAGAAATGTATGAAGAATGAGAACTCTAAATAAATTGAAAATGCAAAGATGACAGACTGTGAAGCTGTGAAATGAAAAAGAAATGCATTGAAGAAGACTGATGCATATCAGATTGTGAACTCAGCATTGAAGAAGATTATGAAAGAGAAGGTTAGAGATGAGATCTTAAAGAAGTAATATAACTGTAAAATTTCTTGTAAAACTTCTTTAGAATTATTATACTCAATTATATTACTTTTAACTATCTGCAGCTGCCTACTATGAAGATGAGTTGAGAAACAAGTTAATGAAGAATGAGAACTGAGCTTGACTTAAAGAGAAGGCTGAGAAGAAGATGTTATTTGCTGAAGTTCTTGCACTAAAAGAAGAGTGAGAGTTCATGAAAGTGAAGTAAGAGATATGTTACATTTATATCTTCTATAGACTCTTTGACATTCTCTAGAATATTAATAAAGATGAAGTTATTCAGTAGAAGTGCATCAACATTAATCATCAAATTGAGAAGCATCTAACAGTTGTAGTCAAGCACTGTGAAAGAGTGCTTAACAATACAGAAAAGTAAGAGCTATGTAATGCTGAAGATTTTAACTCTGTTAAGATCATACATCACTTTCATAGTGAAGTTCTTGATTCTAAACACATCAATGACTTTAATTATGCATGAATATTATATTACTCAATTATAACACTTCTCAACTCTGACATTGACTAGTTACATTCAAGAGCCTGCACTTGATCAGAAGAAAGAAGATGAAAAGAGTGTAATTGAAGATGCTGATGAAGCTTGTGTGATAGTGTCTGAAGATGAGAAATTTTTAAATGATGATTTCATTGATAAATTTGTTCTTGATGACTTGATTGATGACAGTGAAGATGATGAGGAGAACATTGAATCTACTAGTAATAAAGAGAGTAGTGAGAAGAATAATAAGTAGTCATTACTAATTGAATAGAAAGCTGATCTTTAGAGATTAAAGATGTAAGATAAAGAATAATTAGATAGGTCTTTAATTATCAATTAAAGATTTTTCAATGGGAAATCTCTTCATTGATACTTAATATTTGCTATACATAGTAATTTTTGAATAGTGTCTATCATAATTAATATTGTAAGAAATTCATTTTACATTCAGATACATGTTCTGTCACATGACTACAATCTTGTATATACTAATTTTGAAACTCTCACAACACACTATCATCAACACATCACTTAAAGTACAATAAAGTATCATTTATTTGCTTAACTTACTACAATAACTCAACATCATGTCTTTATACAGCTCATCATTCAGTCAGATCTTGAGCAACTCAGAAAGATCATTTCTGAGTGCTTTCAGTGACAGAACTGAGTCATCTTAATTAAGTCAATCTTGTTCTTTAACTCTTGCAGACACTTCAAACTCAGAGTATATTCTTTGAAGATCTGCAACAAAGCAAGAGTTTCAAGACTGATGAGAAATAACTGTATAAAGTCAGAACACAGACATTAAGATTAAGAATCATGTCTAAATGATATAAAACAGTTCAGCTTACTCAGTAAAGGTCTGACAGTTCTTTGCTGAAGTAGCTAGCAAACATGATGAAAGATTAGATGTGATGTGTGTTAACTGTCACAATATCATGAATCATTCAGCATCAAAAAATGATGAAACAATCATCATAAAATGTTATCTGAAAAGCAGCAGTTGCTGAAAGATGAAATCAGCATCAGAAAGACAGATTTCAATCTTTGAAGCAATGAACTCAAAAATATGCTATGATTTTTAATTATAATGCTTTAATATAACACTCACTGTTTGACAGGCAGCTCAAAAGATCATTGTTAAATCATTTAACTTTATTTTTAAAGTCTTTAATCAGCAGATTCTTCAATTCATTATAGCACTCAATATATTCTTTTATGCTGTTGAGCATGTGAAGTTTCAAAAGCTCATCTAAATGTGTCATGTCAATATTAAGGTTTCAGGTCAAAGCAAGATTGCATAACTTCTTAAGCATTGTGCTGTGAATGTTTAAAAAGATGTGCTTGCAGAACTTGAGACACAGATTAAAGTCTTCATTGCACTTAATGAATGAAGCAGTTCAAATCATCTTGCATTTCTAGGCATTACTGCATACTTTATTGATGCTGAGTGAAAGTACACAGAGATACTTTTAGTTTTTAGAGAACTAAAGAATCAACATAGCAGTGAAAATCTTGCTGAGTATGTTCTTAAGATGTTGAAGAAGTAAAATCTGGCACATCAATTGCTGATAGTCACAGCAGACAATGCATTCAACAATTGTACATTACAATGTCATCTGAGTCAGCTTTTAAGTCAGAAGAATATTATCTGAAGTGATGAAACTGAAATCATGAACTGCATAATACATGTGATTCAGCTTGCAGTCAGCCAGCTACTTACATATCTGAAAGTGAACACAAAGAATGATCAGCTCATCACTACATTTAATGATGATGAGCTACAAAATTTCACAATTGACAAAGACTACTTCTTTGACATCATACTGAAAAAGGTCAGTATATCTTTTATAACACTTTATTATAATGCTCATATCTGTTGAATTAATATTCTAACAAAAGTCTCATATAGATTTGATTACTAACTATTGTCATTATGACATCATCATAGTGTCTAAAGTTGTTTAAAGATTTGCAGAAGACAAATTCACAGAATATGATTGAGAATGTAAGAACTCAGTGAAACTCTTTATACAATATGCTGAGTCAAGCATATGAGCTATGAACTGAACTTTCTCAATGAATAGAACATCTAACTTTGACAATAAGCAGAATGAAACTTCTCAGATGCAATACAAAAGAGTGACAGCATATTAAATACATGCTGCATTTTCTGAAGCACTTCAAGAACTGAACAGAGACAATGAGTGCTATCAGTGAGTCAACAATTTATAAGTTGTAATATACATACAATGATCTATTTGATCATCTTGAAAAACAGAATGAAGCAATCAGAAAGTTTGAATTGTTCTTCAGTGCTGAGCTGCAGAATGTCATTGATGCATTAAAAAAGAAACTGACTCAGTACTATAAAAAGACAGAAGTCAATTAAGAGTTGTTCTGTAATCTTGATGTCATATTGAATTCATACAATAAGCTTAACATGTACAATGTAGAATATTCTCAGTTCTCAATAAATATTACATAGCAAGACTGACATATTGTTTCAATAAAGAGAAGGCTGAGAAGATCTACATTTAAAGTATGAATTTGAGTTTCAACAATACTACAGAGTTAACTATCAGCACTTAAAGAAAGAATTATCAGATGATGATTTGAGAATTCTTGATTCAAAGAAGAAGAAGATGATAGCAATGATGAGTTACATAAAAAATGTGAAAAAGCATCAAGACACATCTGTGACAAAAGAAGTCTCAGATTATCTGCAAAAGTCTTCAGTGTCAAATGTGAATGTTTTAATACTTGATTACTGAAAGCTGATGAAGAACTTAAAATCAGCAATGATACAATTTGTAAAAGATATACTTGCAATTTCTGCAGCAGATATTAAAGTCAAATGCTTGTTCAACACAGCTCAAGACATGATCACATATCATTAAAATCAACTGAATCCAGATACTATTAAAAACATTATGCTGATCAAATATCATGATATGTTCACTCTTTCAGCAGAAGTGATAAAAATAATTAAAGAGAGATCTGCATTGATAATGATTGTCAATAGTGATGAGAAAGATTCATCAGCAGATAAGCTAAATTCAACAGCAACTGAATCACATACAGAGCTTCTATTAGATCACTACTTCAGTGATAATGATCTTTATGATGATAGTGACTATAAGAACAACATTAACTTCAGACTTTGTGATCATGATCAAGATAAGAACATTGACTTAAGACTTGACAACAATGATTATGGTCAAACTTCAAACACAGAAGTGATACAATTAAGCATTATAAATATCTTGAACAGCACACACTCAGGATATGCAATCACTGATGATGATCATAGTTATGAGTCAAGAAAGATTAAAGATCACATGAATTCATTATCTGAAAGACTCACTACAGCAATTGATGCATCAGCTACTAAGATCATCAATAATGACTCAACAATCATTGATCTCAGTCTTTAAATCATTCACTTAAACAACTCTGCTCAGAGTACATTGACTGTCAACATACACACAGTCTTGAATACAACACAACATTGATCAAGAGAGAAAAGTCTTCTTCATTAACAAAGTAGAAAATTGTTAAAAGCATTACATTTACATTTAAAAGCACAGATAAAGCACATTAAGTTCTTAACTGCTTCAGTATTACAATTTCACAAAAGACAGAATCTTTCATCTGTTGATATCATTAATGATTATTTAAAGTCAAGAAAAATTCATTCTTTCTTATCTGAAGATGATGTTGACATTCATCAATTTAAGCATCAGCAATCTCAGTAGACATATGCTTAACATAATTTCTAATTTGAACATCAGATCTTTTTACTCTTTCTATGCAGTTTATGAACACTTCAATTTTCTTGAATTGCTTATGATAAGTATAAGTTACATGCAAGCTAATATTATTGAGTGAAGTATTAGAATTGAATGTGCTCAGATGTAAAAAACAATGTTTAAGAGTCTTTAAGAACATTTAGCTTTGCTTAAAGCATCAGAATTCATTCTGATTCTCTGTATCTTCATTAACACTATCATTATCATTATCATGATGATCTTCATTCTTCTCATCATTATTCTATATCTTCACTGAGCCTTCTGCCTCTTAATCTGCATCATTAGTGAAGATTAAAGCTTGTAATGTTGACAGTTAATCTTTGTTGTTGATCTTAATTCATAAATATAGTTAATCAGCAAGAAGCTAATAGACAATTGTAAAGAATGTTACAATAAAGCAATATAATCATATCTGATCAATTTGTATCTCAACTTCATTACTCTTTGACATTGAAGTAGCAGTCTATGAAGTTCAAAATTTAGTTAAATCTCTGATAGACAAACAGTGCAGAATTGATATATTTTGTCTTTTTTCAATACTGTCTTTCTGATATCTGTGTGCACAAGTTCATCAGATTTAAGAAAGATGCATTCATCATTAATATTCTCATTCAGCATCACTCAGACAGAAAAAGCTACTGTAACTTTGCTTTCATCATCATTTAACATCATCTCTGTTTCTTCATTCTTATCTGCAGAGACATTGAACACTGTTGAGAGCTGATAACTATAGAATGAAACAACATTAGCTCTTGTCTTCAGACTCATTATAAAGAAGTGTTAAAAATATAATACACACTGATGATTCTTCTTGTCTGCTATGTGCTCTGAATTGAGTATGCTGCTATTAAAAACCTGCATAGCAAGATTTGAATTCTCATCTTCAGCTGTAGTAAGTTGTTTATAGCTGTTAAATTGAATGATTCATTCTTGATGCTTAACTACTTCATCTAGACAGATACTTCAACAGCTTTAAATATGCTTGTCTGCTTTTTCAATTTAATCATATCAGCACAGACTAAATGTCAAATAAAGTTGATATATCTCTTCTTTAGTTATTGAGGAAGCACTCTTTGCTTTAAGAAGCTCATACAGAGCTTGTGTTTCTTTAGCAGCTATGACTAAATTATTTTGCTGAGTAATATCTTCATTCTTCTTTTGTTCAGTCATCACATTCTGATCTGTAAGAAAGATCACTACAAATGAAGTTAAAGTCTGATACAGAACACTACAATCAGTTATTAATACTCATCATGCTCATTCTCTGCATATCTCTTAGCAACAATTTTCTTTCTTGCCTTGACTGCATATTTTGCTCTTTAAATTCTCATCTTAAGCTTCTTATATTCTGAATCATGTTTAAGATCTGTATTCAATCTGTTCATTGCCATATCATTCTGCTCTTGAATCTCTTCAATATCAGCATCTGTGAATGCATTAATCACTGAAGAATGTGATGAGATCAATTTCTGAGTGATATCAGAATGTAAAGAACTTAATAAAAGAATAAATGAAGAGCTTCTAAGTTCTTGAATATGATCTATTCTCTGATTTAGTACACACTTTGTGCATTATAATTGAGCATTATAATAAGTGAAGTTACATACTAGATTTTGGGCCAAAAGAAGTGAAAGAAGCAGCTAAAGTACTTTGAGACAGTGCAGCATTGAGTGTAAATTCAGAGTAGTTAATAAGTGCTTTCATTCTTTTTCATTAATCAGCAAAGCCTTCTTCCTTCAGATGTGCAGCAATGTCTAAGACAGATAAATTAATTTCATTGATCTTTTTCTTTCTCTTCTTCTCAAATTGAGATGAGAAGTCTGATGTATCAGTAGAATGTGTTCTCTTGCTGATGAGTTGATCTCATTCAATAATGAAAGATGTGAAGCCTGATGCTTTTACTATATTGATAAGTTGATCTGATTCAGTGATGTGAGATATGAAGTCTGATGCTCTTACTACATTGATGAAGATAATCTTTGCACTCAGTTTTCTCTGTTCTGATGATGTATTTCTAAAATGAAAGTCAGCATCATATCTCTTCATTACTCACTTTACTTACATGATGCAGAAAGAAAATGTAGAAAGCTTAATACAAAAAGTAAGATGTTCTGTAGAAAGAAAATGTAGAATGTGTTGTGTTAAAGATAAGTGAACTTGCTAAGCTTCTATACTATCATTTGTTTACATGAATGCTGTGTTTTTGTTATCAGTGAATTTGTAGATAACTAAGATCAATTTAAATCAAGCTGCACAATTATTTAGATTTATTGATTTAAGATCATTTCTTCTCAAGCTATTATCTGGGAAATTTAAAGCAATACATACAATTTGTAAAATGTAGTATCTCAATCATGTTAGTTGCAATTTCTTTACTAAGTATAGATCTTCTCACAGTAGAGAAACTGACATTAGAATTATGTTGTATAGCATGACAGAGTCATGATGAAAGTCAAAGTTACAAAGAAATATTAAGCAGATTCTAAAGCTTGTGGATCTGACAACACAAGATTCATTGAAGAGAACAGAATATGAATTACAGATGAAGATGTATGAGACAGAATTAAGCTCATGAAATGAAAGCAAAGAACAGGCTGCCAAGCATAACTTCTTTAAAGAAGAAGATTGAATCATTAACAACTCTTTTTCTTTTAAATCAGTTTCTGCACAAAAAGAGTTAAGTGAGTCACATGATCACATCATTAAATTAGATTAAAACACTCAATTCTAACACTCTCTGATCAGTTCATGCAATGCAGCAATGACAGTATTGACAGAAGCTGCATTCTTTTACTTTAGATTCAGAATTCTTCTCACTGCTGATTGAAGAGATTTTTAATCAGTACAATGATAGCTTAAAGTGAAATTAGTCAGTCATTACAGATTTGCAGAAGACAAGTGAGGCATATCTTCATACATTTTTTGAAAGTATAAGTTCTTGTATATTGAGAATCTCTTTCATGACTTATTTGTGATATAGTTGCTGAGCTACATAAGAAAGAGAATCTGATAATATCAGAGAAATTGCAAAAGATGAAAGCAATTTTTTATATGTTGCAGACTTACTAAAAAGATAAAGTGTACTAGTTAATGTATTTTTGCTCTGTAGAGAATGAGTGATCTAATAATTAAGTTAATAATGCTCACATATAACACTCATAAAGCAGACATGTAGTCAAACAAGAAGAATTGTGCACAATGTTAATTGAAAATGTTGCAATAGTAGCTGCTGCCAATATAAAGCTGCTTAATAACAGAAGCTAACTAATTCTGATTTAGTTCAGACTGTCAAGAATAGCCTGACTCAATTTTGTCTGAAACCTAACTCTGCACAGAGTTGAGTTGAGTTGCAAAGTAGAGCCTGATAAGTTGAGTTAGATTCTAAAATCTGGGCCTGACTCAACCTGACAGCCACTCTAGATGTGATTCTTCACTTCAGCAATATAATTTTGTATTTTGATCACTGTCTTCATTTATTCATTCAGATGTACATCTAGTTGAATGAAGCTATTAAGTAATTTTTGCACAATGACTTGTAAAAGAGATACATCAGTGATAAGAATTGTGATAAGTAAAGATTATAGCTTAATTAATGTTGTAACTGATCTTAAAATAAGTAGATTTATCAATTATTATTTATTCATTAAGAAAACATCAAGTTCTGTCTTGTCTGTCTTCTGTTTAGATGTGTAAAATATAGTAAATAATATAAAGACATTGAAGCTGATTGCTGTTTATGATGATGTGATCATTTCAGTAGATAATGTGATAATATTGAATGCAATTAAGTCTTGAAGTGCTGATTTTGACAACAGTGTTGATTGAGTAAAGAAGTTAAAGATGAGCTTTGTTGCTAGATTTGATGTAGATAATGATGCTATTATGATAAACAGAGTTGAGTTTGCTGATGATGATGATGCTGTTTCAGTAAACAGAGTTATATTGATGTTTTGATGTAATGAATTAACTTAATTTAACAGTTCAGCTTTTGTAATAAATGTTCTTGCTTTGCTGCCTTTGGCAGTTTTCTTTGATTTAGAGACTGATTGTGAATTAAGATGTATGATTTTATTGTTAAATTGAAGTGAATTGTCATCTTTAATTTAATGTGTACTGTAATGCATCTTTATGTCTGCTTTTCTTTTCTCTTTTTCACATAATTAATAATAGTTCTTAAAAATAACATAGCAGTTCTTGTCAACATTGTTCATTATAACAGTCTCATTTTTATAATTAATTCTTAAAGCTCTGATATCTTTCTGCTGATCAAAGTCTGCAGATTATACTGTATCTCTTTTGTTTCTCTGCATCTTTTATATAATTATGTAAACATTATAGTCATCAAGTCTTACTTTATCTAATGATGATTCATTCAGATAATCTGACATTTCAATGTACAGCTTTCATTCTCTTCATACTGTCTAAGAAATGTTGCTTGCTCTGACTGTATTAATCTTTTTGTTTAATTTATCATCACATCATAATTCATGATTCATCAGCTCTGAGTTTTTCTTTTAATTAATCATTTTGACATCTCATGATATAGAGAGTGAATGAATACTGTATGTGTCTTATAGAAATGATTGATGTGCTGAAATTGCATAAAAAATGTAATGAATAGTAGTTGAGAAAAGTTCTGATGAATAATAATGTTATTTATTTTTAAATGTTTATTTACTTTTCTGATATCTGCTGTTTAAGTTTAGATAGTATATGTGAAATTCACTGCTTGAATAAGAAATGCTGTCATATAATTATGCATCAGATGTTTGTCTCAATTTGTACAGCTGCACTAGCTCTTTAACATTTTTCAAATCTTTAATATTAACTTAGCTGTCAAATTCTGAGTCATACTCTAGTCAACAGACTAAATATTTAATAGTTATGTCTCTGTCTCTTCAGTACATTCTTTTAAACAGTAGTTTTTCAACTTTTCACTTTTTTTTACTGTTCACTATAACTTCTTTCAGCTCTTCTGATCTTGACCATCAATATGAATCATTGATATGAGCTGATTTCAGGTGTGCTACTGATATAACATCATGAATGCATCAACTTAATGATAATTCTAGTCAATATATCAGTTTTTTAACACAATTCAGAACTTTCAACAAGCTCATAAACTGCTGCCTCAGCTTCTTATTTTTTTCTTTTAAACTGAGTAGTGTATAGTTCTTGTGTAAATGTAGATTTATTAAATCTCTCATCTTGAAGTAAAGAAATTTATATTTTCAATCATAATAATACTTCATTGTCATAATGATGTATGCTATTGCATCTTTAACATCTATATGCACTGATCAGTACTGATTCATCATTATAAGAGTAATTAACTTTCTTTTTATCTATTCTTCATTATAATTAAAGTCTATTCACTCTGTGTCAGACTCTTCTATCTGAAGCAAGTTCATGACTTTGTGCATTCACATATCAAAAATGATCTGATTAAGACTGAGCCTGATTGAACTGTACTTAGTTAAGTTGTTTAAAGCAACTTATAAATGTGTCAATATAAATGATCAGAGATCTGACTCTTTTAAAGTCATTAATCAGTATTGAAGTGCAATTTTAACTGTTTAATTGATTATTTCTGAGCTACTGTCTGTTTGTGAATAATAAGCACTTAAATAGAGTAAGTCTATCTTAAGTTGCTTAAAAACTTTTTTTTATAGACTTATTAAAAATTTGCAGTTCTGATCTGATATGATTGTTCTAGACAAATCTCAGTTTAGCAGTGCTAAATAATTTAGTAATGTTATTGCTCAATCTTCTGCTGTTATGATGTCTTAATCAGATATAAGAGTGATGACTTTACTGAATTTGTTAGTGACTGACATGATTATATTATATTTATCTGACTTTGATAATGATAAGATCAGAATAAAGTTGATTGTCAATGTATGAAAAGAGTAAGAAGATGTAATTATTGACTGTAAGACATCATAAGACTTGTAATGTGATGTTTAACTGAGCTGACATTGTGAGCAATGTTGTATGTACTCATAAAGATTCTTTAATAGATCATAGAAATAAAGCAAATCAATTAATCTCTTATGAATCTGTGCATATCCTGAATAATCAATGTTATCATAAGCTATCTTGAACATCCTGTCATAAAGACTCTTTAATATATATAGATGAGGCTCTTTCTTAAAATCTTTATAGAAGATAAGATCATCTCTTATTTCATATGAAAGTCTTGCAGCATCAAATCTTAAAGTGTTGTTTCTTTTTAATATCTGTAAAATGTGTTCTCATTTTAATTCTTTAACATATTCATACTTAATATTCTGTCACAATTGATCTGAGACTTTCATTAAGATCTTTATGTAAGCAGCTGTTCTTAAGTCAGTCTACAAGACTTTCAATATAAAATTGTCTGTTTTCAGTTGATTCTTCTGATTGACTAAACACTTGCAGATATTGTTATCATTAAATAATTAAGATAGAGCATCTGATATTATGTTTGATTTTTTAGACTTATAGTGAATGTTTAGATGAAAGCACTGAAGATATTTAGATACTTAAATAAGATGTAAGTTAAGCTTCTTCATCACAGTAATATTTAGGCTGAACTGATGACTAATCTTTATTGAGATCACATGATCAGTGTAGATAATTACATTTTTTATTATCACTTCTATTATGTATCTGATCTTCTTAACTACTCAGATCAATTCTGTCACTTCAAGTTCAGTTAATCAGTATTGTATTTTGACATCTTGAAGCAGTCTGCTTAGAAACAGAACAGACTTCATGAACTTTTATTTTGAAATATTATTTTCAGTGAACTTTTTTGTGTAATATACATGCACTTCAAAGCTGAATTCTTTGAATACATTTAGATCAATGTAGAGTTACTGTTTTGATGAGAAATGCATCAGAATGATTAACTGAGAGAATAGAGACTGAAGATGATGAAAGATGTTTAACTTCTTTAAGATTGACTCATTTAATCTAATAATAATGATTATTCACTTTTTAGTATTTTCTTTTGCTTCTTTTGCTCAAAGACCTTGATTTAAGAAGATCTTTTGCTGCTAAAGTGACTTGATGATAGCTGTGTAATGTAAAATATATTATCACAGATAGTCAGTTAAATCAAGATACTTTTCTAACTGACTTAGACTTAAAGAGAATCTAATTCTGAATATTGTAATTAATTTGTCTTTCAAAGTCATGAGACTTAAAGCATCTATTTACTGACTTAACAGCTGAATGAACAGATATGCTAGATAGAACTTCTTTAATGAAAGACAAATTTTCATTTTGTTTAATATATTAAATATGTTGTAAAGATGATTCAAGTGCTCTTTTAACATATTGAAGAAAATGACAATATCATTAATATAAATTCTAATATATAATCTCTGTTGTTGTAGAATTCTATTAATCATTTATTAAACATATGTTAATGAGTTTCAATAACTCATAACTGTAATCTTGAAGATTTTCTGATCTCAATGTAAGATGACAGTCAGATAATGCTGATGTATCTGTTTTACTCTTTACTGATAGAAAAAGAAGCTGCAGTTAACTGTAAAGATGTATTTGACTTCTTAAATCACAGTTAAAATGTCAGTCTGACTTGATACTGAATAGACATTCAGTATGATGATTTTGTTAAGTACTTAAATGTTAACTATTACTCTGTCTTTTTGAGTCTCATTCAGTAGATTTTTTCATATCACAAAACAGAAATAGATGAAAGAGATGAAGCTTATAGTTCACTTTAAGTGATCTTGTGTCTATAACTTGTCAAACATCATATCAATTACTTTACAGTTCTTTTACTCAACTAAATATACACATACTTGTTCTGATTTGTATTGAGTCTTTTAATCATCAATAAGTAAAATATTCATTCATTCTTTCTTCAGAATCTTTATCAAGTTGTCTTGATTCATTTAAAGATAAGAATATAAGTGCATAACTGTTGCAATTTAAGCTGCTACAGCATTAAACTCATAAATCATTACTTTATGCATGATCTTTCTCTCAGAGCTAGTCATCATTCTTAAATGAAATGCTGTTACTGTAATCAACAGACTTCAGAAACATGTTCTGATTCAATTTGTTCATTTTTTAATTGTAAAGACTGCAAATTCTGAATTTTGCAAATTGACTAAATAATATCTGTTGACTTTATATTTCACAACATAACTGAGACAGATTTTTCATGAAATGACAAGAGACACATCTGAGTCATTTTGCACTTGTACTGTCAATAAAGTATAATCAATAATGTAAATATATATTGCTGTGTTCTCTGTGTGACATTCTGATTTAAACAGAAGATCATGATTTTAAGATAGAGCAGTCTTAATTATTAATACATTTATGTGACTTCTGAGCTGTATAATTGTATTTTTATGAGTCATTATGATTTTTTGCACTAAATTAATTAACTGTGTAGTGACTGTTAATGATAGTTCAATGTTGTTATAACTATTTACAATTGCTTTTCTGCTTAAAAGCATAATAGAAATATTCTTTAAAATGAGAATATTGATGTCTACAAGTATCTTGATCTTCAGATTATTGATGATATGCATTTCTTTAATGATTATTGCTAGTTGATCATTATTGTCAGACAGATAGATGATTAGAATGATGTATTCATCATAATAATGAATTTCAGTTCTTAATTCTTGAATTACAATGAACAATAAGATTCATTTAATCAAGATATCTGAAATCTGTTTCTTTAGAAAGCTTCTGTTAATTAGACTTATAATGCAGTCTATGTTGAGACAGATTGACTCTTCTTTTACTGTAAATATCAGTTTTATTAAGACAGTGATGTATCTTCAGCTCTGAAAACCATAATTGATAGATACATAAGAGAACAGACTAGCTATAGATCTAATCAGTGTAGATCTTGATGATTTAACAGATTTTAACTTCTAAATTGTCTTATTAAGCTTCTATTTAATCAATTTTTCATCATTGCATCTGTCATGCACATGCTTGTGCAATTTGTTGTTGAACAGAAAGATTTTATGACAGCTATAACAGTCATTTTATGTTTCAATTATGTAATTTACATTTACAGCTTCTTCTTCATTCTTTTTGTTCTCTAATTCTTGCTCTTAATCTAACTCATAGATCTCTTCTTCTTTCTGAATATTGAGCATATTGACTTTCTGATATGTACTATTGTAATAGATGTTCTTAAATTCTTGATAGTCAGTCTAATCATTGACAGAAGATTCATTCTCAGAAGAATTTACTTTTTAAGTGAAGTATACTTAATTGTTGTATTCACTGTAATTGCCTCATCATGAGAGCTTATTGTCTCTGTTTAAGCAGTTAAACAATTTTTTAGTCTGATTTTCAAATCTCTAATTTGATATATTTGTCTCAGATGACAGTCTTTTATTTCTAAAGATGATTTAAAGAGATGTCTTAAAGCTCAATTAAGTATTTAATAAAGTGTCTTGCAGACAGAGTTAAAACTGTTGTGACTGATTATTAAATTGTTATTGTGATCTGAATGAATATGAGGAATTGTCATATCTTAATGACAGATATGATGAGTAAAAGAAAGATTAACAGCTGTAGTTATCTTGATCATGATTGCTGCAATTATACTGACCTTGCTGATTTCATTGAATGAATCTATCAGATTAAGAATTGTGTAAATAGCTATTGTATTAATTTGTCTATTTAACTAAAAGAATATTGACAAAATCTTCAATAAATGTTTCATTCTTAGATTCATCAATGTCTTGTTGAAGAAACATGTTGATATGCATTCATGTCTGAATTATTAGATCAAATTTTAATTTGTCTTGATTACAGCTTTTGACAGCAGTCATAAGAGTAATAATGTATTTTATTGAGCTACAGCAATTTCTAATGTCTTCAATGATGTATCTGATCAAGTTAAACTTATTTTAAGTCTTATTAAGCAATATTTTAAAGCATTTCTTTAGTGTCTTACATCATTCTTTAACATCATTAAAATGAGTTACTAATTCAAGATGAGTGATCTCTGACAGCTAACTATTTCATTACAGTTTCACTTCTCTGCATAAATTAATGTCAAGATTTTAATGTATTTGCCTGACATCTTAAGTGATAGCTGTCACTCTGACTCAATTAATAAAGATGTAGACATTCTAATAATAATTCTTGTTATTCTTATTAACAATATTGCTGTCTTCTTACTTCTTAAACAAGTTTAAGTAGAATAAGTCAATATTAACTGACTTTCAAGTTAAGTTATCTTCACAAAAGTTATTGTTGCTGTTGACATTGCCTTTGTGAGAATTAGAAAAGCTGAATGAATTAAGTGACTCAGACATATCTTGCTGTGAGGCATCTTATTCTTATGATTAAGCAATTAATGCAGTGATGATCTACAGAATCTATACTTAAACAGTAGAGTTCATATTAGCTGAGAGAGATATATTATCATTATTATCTTGTGAGTCAACATTCTGATCATTGTTTGTCATGCTTTGTGATGAATTTCAAAAAATATTTTTAATAATGTCAGAGCTAGACTCAGACTCAGTGACTTGAGATGCTTGTAATGTAATAGAATGCTTTAAGATATTTAGATCAATTTCTGATGAGATAATGATGAAATGTTGTAGTCTTCATCTAATCATAAAGAAATTTGACAGATCTAAATCAGACATACTGCTGATCTCTGACTGCTGACTGACTATTTTGACTGCTCATTAAAAAAAGAATGAGTTTATACATAATATTGCTGTGTTCTGACTAAAGATTTGTAGTGCTGAATTGAACAGAATCTGATTATGTACTTAAGCAAAAGAAAATATGTCAAAAAGCATTAAGAAAGTGACCTGAGTTTCTTAAACACTTAACTGTTTATATAGAGTTATAACTCTGTGAATAAGAATGATGATGTTGTTGAGTATGAATAAAACAAAGTTAAGATTCATCAATTCATACTTTTTAAGCTGATAAGCTAGAATTACTGTACAGTTAGATAGTCTTAATAGATTAAATAAAGAAAATTTGTTGAAGATTTTTGTCAGCTTAATGAGTTGAGGAGTGTTTTGACTATAAGATGAAGTTATGAGATGAAAGAGCAGTATGATGTGATAGTAAGATGATGAGATTTCTTAATGATTTAGTTTATTGATCTCATCATTATCTGATGCAGCACAGAAGTTAAGCTGTAGAACTGATGATTTAGCAAGTTAAAATCTTAATAAACAATTGATAATTATTCTGATGAAACATCATTGATGCTATTAAATTGTTACTGTCAGATAAAGTTAAGAGATAAAAAGCTGTCTTATTAAGTAAGTAAGAAGTCTCAGTTATATAGTTGTCTGACTATGACATCATAAGAGTAGATAGGCAGAAGCAATTTTTCATAATGATGAATAAAGCAAGAACAAATGCCTAAATGAAAAGAAATGATGATAATGAGAAAAGATCATAATGATGAATTAGTGTAGTGCAGAAAAGAAAGACATCAGCATTATAACAGAGTAGTTACTTCAGTCTTTAAATACTTTTAAAGTTTGAATTAAATCTTTTACTTTAAATCTCAGATGAACTGCTGTTTCTGTTTATATTTAACTGATATAGACTGAAGAAGTTGTACAATCTTTGTAAACTTTGCTTTATATTGTTAAATCAATTTTGTTTGTTTCAGTGCCTCATAATGATGACATTAATGTTTCATTTCATTAACATTTTTAAAGATCAGTAGAAATGCTAAAAAAAAGTTATTTATATTTTGAGATTTAACATTTAACAGATCTTCTTCAGCTTAAAGTTATTCTTCTTTTTAAAGTCATCATACTTTAACAATATCTTTTAAATAACTGACTGTAACAGTAATCTTCACTTTATCATTCAGAAATTGATTCATTAACATTTCATAAAATTGAAAATAAGCTTTCATTTTGAAAGTTTACATCTCTGCAGCATTTACTTTTCAACTATTCTTATAAATAGACAGTGTCTTCATCTTCAGAGAATTCTTAAACATCATTGCAGAGAAAAACATTATTATATTAAATATTTCTTAAGTCTCTGAAGCTGCACTAGATAGAGATGTAATCTCAGACATAAAAATTAATTAATTAATATAAATATTTCTTAATTAAATCTGAAGAAATGCAATTTGACTTGTCATTGTTTTGTAATTGATTTAAGAAGTCATTTTTGACATTGATGACTAACTGATGATAATGAGTTCATTCATCATTATAGAAATAGAGTTGAGCTCTATATTGAGAGATTATAAATAATTGAAAACATTAATTAATAAATCAATTTTGATTCAGTTTAAATTGCTGTCAAACATATTACAATATAAAAAAGATAGAACTTTTCTTTATACAATACAGCATAAAAATTCATTTCTTTATTCTGTAATCTCAATGCTGAAGTAGCAATGAGCACTGAAGAGAAGATGAATACATAGTTTCTGCATTACTGCATCAGAACTTTTACAATTAAAATATAAATTAAATCAGCTCAGACTGAAGCCTGAGTCTCAGAGTTACTTAAAAGTGTGTTTTAAATCTTTGATGCTATTAAATGTGAATTGATCTGTAGAAAGTTGTCTCTATTTGTTTACACTATGTAGAGTATATATAGGAAATGATGACTAAGACATAAATAGGGGTGCTTAGTAAGAGATGAGTAAGCAATGATATCACACATGGTCAGGACGGTAGTCACAGTCCATGGCGATTTCGACCTGCGGCATAACGACGACGATACTATCATCCCAGATGATGAAGCTCCCCTTCAGCCGGGGAATTAATACATTGTGACCGAAGGTAAGTTGTCTACATCGATGCTGTCCGTTGTGATGGGGTGCCTCAGTAAAATAAAAACAGCTAGGGTGGAGGCCTCCAACGAACGACCACTACACCGATCGGTATCCCTCTCATCTACGACTCGTGACTCCGGATTCCGTGACGCCGTCCGCTCACGAGACGGCAAATGTGTCCTAACTGGAATGGCACCACGCAATCCCGCCGCTGGCATCTGGAGGCTATTGCAAGCGGCGCATGTCTTCCCGCTGGCATACGGAGAACAGTGGCTTCGGCAAGGCCATGGTCGCTGCATCACAAACACACCGCGTGGTGGAGAAAGAATCAATTCCGTACGGAACGGACTATTGCTCCAAGCTTCCGCTCATGTGCTATTCGATACTTATGACTTCTCAATCAACCCTGATGTTACAGCTCTTCGTTCCTTCAATTTTCAGTTTCTGACGAGCAATTTATTGCATAGGATCATCACAAGGTTGTGTTCTTCACCCCGGATCCGTTCAATGTTGCCGGTACCTATATGAGACAAGAATTCATCGACGACCCGGACCGACCGCCTGACGCGCTTTTGAGGTGGCACTTTAGACAGGCCATCCTAACCAACATGAAGGGAGCAGGAGAGCCAGACTTCGAGCACAACTTCCCCCCTGGTTCAGACATGATCGGTGATATCCTCAGTGGCCCGATGGCTGGGGAAAGAATGCAATTCGAATTGTTCACTCGCCTAGCCGGCTTTGAAGAGATTGGGGGCTGACGAGGAAGGGGTGGTCGATCAGCGTGCATTGTGCATTGTGCATGGGCATGTGTGTATAAGTTGAGGTATCCGGCAGATCAGCCCCTTTCCATCAGCTAATCAGACCCGCGAAGCAGAAGAATCCTATTCATGGAGAAACTGATACAACTGCCTGCATTGGTAGAGGACCCTGGGAGCACCAAGCCTCCGGTATGGAATATCTGCCATAACCCCTCCTCGTCTCTCCTGCCAACAATCACGTCCCAAGGCTTTACCTGTCACTAGACACAAACTAGACCATGAATCTGCAATACTAAAGGTATTCCATATCCAGCCTCATCTGGCCTACATTACACAAAGCTCATTAGATACTAACACTAGCCTTTTTCAAGACTTTTTGCCGCCTCTCCCATCGTCCATCCCATATCTCAAGAACGCCGGCCGACCAGGTCTGTAGCAGATAGAAGAACAACAATTTCAGAACTGCCCCCGTGGCTGGAACAGACAGGAACCTAAAACTGCCGCCGGGATACGCCGTTGCAGTATAACTGGCAAGACCCTGAGAAAACCTCCCTACCTTGTGCAAGAGATGACCGCATAATCGTAAGAAAGATGATTAAGATGAAGTATATGTGATATCCGTCAATGGGGATGTCGAGAGAACCAAGAATGCCCACGAGCATAAGCCGCCCTTTTTGAAGGATAGATCAATAGATGATTAGAAATTGTAATGATTATGGTGAGGATGCTGATTAGGAGCCACGTAATAACTCTGATACGGGTGTCCCTGGTTCGAAAAGTCGGCCATCACCAACGGATTTTCCCCGGGTCGCCGTCGAATGGGAGGAGCGGGCGGCAATGATGTCCCTTGCGGCGAGAACTGAAAGCTCTGCTGCAGCTGCGAATTCTGCATCAGAGCGGTCGGCATCTGCTGTTGTTGACGTAACGCTTCTTCATTCGCCCAGCCCCATTTTTCCTTCAACTCCTTGTTCAAGAACCCCACACGCCAGCCAGTCTCTTTTCGGATCTTCTCAAAAATCTGGAGCACCTCTTCTTGTTCGCGGCGGACGACGAGACATTCGGCCGCGATGGCGAGGGAGCGTAGGGCGACGCTAGCTACGCCCCTGTCTTTGACGTGCGCCACTATCCCGCAGATCTGGTGAGCCTGGAATGACTGCATGCTGTGCATCTCTGGATCCTCGAGCGACATGACGGGGTTCATTTGCGAAAGTAAGCACATTGCGGTATGATAGAACAACCGTGCAACGATCGTCGTTCGTTTGATCAACCTAGAAAAGTCAATTAATGATCCAACAGTGGAGAAAACTATGACATACCAGACTTCTGGAAAGGCCGACTTGGAAGTGGTCTGATATGGATGCAGATAAGCCATTGGATGCATCGTTCGGGGTATGTTTCGGTTCCAGGAATCACACAAGTCTCTCAACCTCTTCCACTCGTTGGAACGATTGATCAGCCGGAGATGTTCTGCTCCAGCTGAGGCTTCTTGAAATCGGGGTATTGAAGCTCGGAAGTTCGCGATCTTCGCGACAATATAAACAATCCTGTACGTCCAGATCTCTTCCCGTCCTGACTCCGTCTCCACCACGAAATCCATGTCCACCCCCCAGTCATCCGGGTCCCAAGCCACCTGCCAGTTGAAATGGAGGCAACTGAGTAATTCCATGCCGACATTCAGCCAGAAGCAGGCCGCGCCGATGCCAGTCGACCGAGCATTCCATCCACACTCTTTGATCAAAGCACGTGCGCCTGCTATGTGGTTCATTCTCTGTAAAGCTTTCTCGGACATGATCTCATAAACGTTCAGGATCACAGCTGTCGTCGCGCAGATGACCGTGTCTCGATTAGGATTCTGAAGCGACTTTAACAGTCCTCTTGTGGCGGTGTCGTAGTAGTGGAGTGCTTTATCCTCGTGGTAAGCAGGGTTCACAAGGGTTAGATGTCGTGCGCCGCAGGCTAAAAAGGCGTTCAGGAGCATTGGTTCTCCAAGAGAGTGGAAGGGCAGTAGACGGGAGAACTGTACGTTTAATCAGCAATTGCGCCTACGAATCCACCTCAATATCCTTACGTGCTTCATTGGATCCATGCTATCCATCCACAAGCCTACTTCTTCCACGAAGACCTGCATGAAAAGGACCTCTTCGGGGGTAGTGAGAAAGTCTACTCTTTCGTTCGGCGGTGTCAGCGTCTGCTCTGGATTGCTATACGAAGACTGGGGAGGTGGAGGTATGGTTTGAGTAGAAAACGTGGACTCGGTCGTGGAATGAGAGTGTTGATGATGTGTTTCGCGAGAGTGGTCTGCAATGTTGGTTTGAGAAATGTCTGGATATGTAGTCGGCAGATGAATGGGTGGTAAGGTCTGATGAGCCATGGTAGGCGCCCCGACCATGCTGGTCGAGTAATCGAAGTTCGACTCAAGTTTGATCCCATTAACGTCTTCCTGCTCGAGGGCCGCGTAACGACCCAAACCGCCTTTGTATTCGGATGCGATCTCGCGCGACTCGTCCTGAAAATTGACCTGCCAATCGTGCGTAGGTGGTATGATCGGAGGCGATTGCACTTGTGTATCGATGAAGTTCAATCGCACTCCACGCTTGCAGGTTCGATTTGACTTCCGGCAGTTTTGACAGTGTGGCATCGCTTCATCACACTTCAGATGCCGCTCCCTGCACGTCAAGCACCCCGTCCGTACTCTCTTCGGCCGACTCATGACGACCGTGGTATTGACAGCAAGAGCGCTCCCATTGACATCTGTGCCGGCCATCACTCTCGACTCACCCGTCGTCCCAACACTTGGCTGGGACAGCCGAGAAACGCCCTTTGCCGATTTCGCGGGTTTGGGACTCGACCCGGTAAAGGTACCGTGTCTTCCCGGAGAAGTGTCTTCACCAAAGATGGTCAGGTCCGGTAGTATCGATGATGAGAAGGCTGGAGACTCGTTTTGCGGGGCTTCGAGGTATGCGATGTCAAAGGTAGGGCGGGAGAGGTAGGGATGATCCAATGAGGCCGCCAGGGTGAAGGTAAAGTGTTGGAGAGCAGATCCGACTCCGCCGTGTAATCAGACGAATTTTGAGGTCAAAATGGAAGCTGCCCGCTAACGCGCATATATGAGTAACTGACAAGTCAGCTTCGAGTAAAGTCAGGAATGCCGTGAACAGATCCTAGAGGGTTGACTGTATCACTCCTGCTGGCGTAACTTGCACTGGCTCGAATCGATGGTGTTGCTGCATGGAAGAGTAAGGGACGTAGAAGGGCTGATGAGGATGGTAAGGATGGTAAGGCGTGATGGACGGGTTCCTTGAGAGATGAGAATGAAGCCGTGTTTCTTCTTCTTCGGGTCTGCCGTCATTAAATGGTGAGTGGTGATGGTAAGTGGTAAGTCACGCCAATCAGAGACGATGGCGATAGCGGCTCTGTTTTCCGAGTCCGAGATCGACTTCTGCGATGTAAATTTAGGTACTGTAAGATACCTACGAATCTATGGTAAGGGTACAGAAGTGAGTTACCGTAAGGTTGTGCTTTGCTTTGCTTGGAATCCTTGAGCTTTTGCTGGGGTCGTCGAAAAGAGACCCCTTTCTCAGCAATTGGAGCCGAGCCGGTACAGATCTTCGAAGACTGTAAGTTCTCTGTATCTTAGATGTACCCCAGGTACTCGTACCTTACTCAATCGAGTCTCTGGACGCTGTCAGAAGAAAGACATACAGAAGGCAGCCTCTATGCTCCGGTGAGCAATGGTGGAGAGTGAATGGGTAATAGATCATGGAGTACAGTATGGCAATGCTCTACCGTTATATGTTATACGTTATATGTTAGTTATACTAGATGTTACAGTATATGAGTTCGATTTGGGTCTAACCGTAACTCGTTAGCGAGTCAAATAGCTCCGGGAACGATTGCCTCCGGAAATCCAAAATACACTTCAACCACCTTTAGGTAACTTATACGAATTCGTACAAGTCACCTACAGCGCGAATTGGCGATGAATTGCGTCCTCACGCTATGCTATTTGTACTCTATGGCTTCCTGTCTAACTAAAGTTATAAATTCTCCAATGGTCTAGATTGCTAACTCCAGTCCTCAATGATGCTCTTTGTGTCGCCAATCGATCAGAATCGACCATTTCATTCGCCTCAGCCACATATCAGACACCATAGGTGCTCACTCTCCCCTATCATCCTCTTGCTTTTCTCAATGAGCTTCTGCTTGCCCGCCCTACCGAATAAAAACCACCTCCACAACTCCTCCCCAGTAACCCTCCCTGCCAAACCCCTCGCCCTCTATCCAACACTCACTCAAGCAATCAAACGTGCGGGGAAGAGTCCAACAAAACCGTTCCTATAGGCGACGGGCCCCCCGGCCACATGACGAAATTCGCCTCGTGCCCGTCATAGCAGGAGCACGTATTCTGGCAGACGCGCACGGCGGCCCGCAGCTCCTCGGTGGGCGCCTCGTGCTCGCAGACGGGTCGGTAGAAGATGTGACGCGGGTCGCTCTCGTCCAGCACGCAGCGGCACTCGGCGTAGAAGGCGCACATGGGGTAGAGACGCTGGAAATGGTTCGTGCCGATCCAGTGCGGCGGTTCGAAGTTGGGGCAGTTGAAGTGCTGTTCGAGAAAAGGGGGTGGGGTATGGTCAGTTGGGGCTGCTGTTGCGGGGGGGGGACGAAGAAGGGGGGGGGGATGGAAAGGGGAGAAGGGGACGGGAGGAAGGTGGAGGGGATGGACGTACGGCTGTGGGGATTCCGGCTGTGGGGACTCGGGCGGGGTGTGCGAAGGGAATCGCGAGGAGGAGGGAGAGGAGGGATGTGGGGATCATTGTTTGAGTTCGAGTTCGGATACGGAAAGAGGAAGTGCGAGGAGAAACTGAACGGGGAAGAGGAAGGGAGAAGGGAAAATCTCTTTTCTTTCTCGTGGAGCGGATGAAAAAGAGACAGATTGTAGGCGCAGAAACATATAGACATTTGTATCTGACGCCTAGAACGCGGAAAGACAGGAGGAAACATTTCGTAACTCAATGGGAAAGCGAAACGAGTGAAACGGATTGGAGCTGGGGGCACAGCCTCCCCGATATGGAAGTGAAACCCATGCAAAGCGCACCTGTACAACTTGGAAAGTGAAAAATACTCGGTCCGGCTCTTGTCTTGGCCGGATGATCTCATCTTGTACGAGTACCTGACGTGGTGGTCGTGTTGGGATGAGCAAGTGTACGATGTGGATGTGGGAAACTTGTCAGTGAGGGTGCAGAATGGAGGTTGACTTCTGTAAATACAAGCTCTAAGTTTAGCCCTCTGCCATCGCCTAAGGGACCACAACGAACGTTTAACATATTGTCAATCCAGGCCGAAAGCCAAGCCACAATGATTATCTCTATTGAATCGACGGCTCATGGCACTCACGACACGGAGTGGCTTTTCACTTAGGCCGAGCAATGGGGCTTACATATCCAAGCTTCTATAAATCCTACCTTTCAACTAACCTTCCACCTCAGCAAAACTTAACAACTCACAACTGAGTCGATCGAATGCCCTATTGAACTCGCTAATACTCATCCCCCCCTCTCCTCTTTCTCCTCCTCACACTACCATCCCTCATGCCCACCTCCCCTTCACCCGTCTGTCCTCCACTTCATCCCAGCCATACGTCCCTCCCTCCACCGATCCCTCTCATTCTTCTCCTCAATCCCCCTAACAAACCCCTCCCCTTGCCCGCCCTCCTCACCACGCCACACCCTAGCGCCCAAAACCCCTTCCGACCAAAAAACCCTTCCACGAACCCATCTCAACCCAACCCAAGCCCCGCTCGAAACGTACAGCTCTCAAAAGCGCATGCCTGATCGTTCCTTGTGTGGCCTTGCTTCTCCATTCCCTACCTCTCCTTCTGCTTGTTCGCCTTCCGTCGCTGCTCCCCCCTCCCTCTCTCTCTATTACTGGGGGGGCTCGAAACGCTGTCTTCCACCTCTCCTTCCCTCCCCTACACCTCTATATCCCTATGCGTGAGTAGAGAGCGAACAGGGGCAGGAAGGATCAGAATTTAGGATGGAGTGCGGAGGGAGATGGGAAGAAGAGACGAATGGTGGAGATACGTGCCGAAGCTGGGGGTGGGGGAGGAGGGAACAGGTGAGGGAATGGGCGGTTCAAGGAAGCTGGGCGCGTCTGGTGCGACGGACGGTGATGAGTCCCGATTGCGATGGAGGAAGGTGGATTGGGGATTGCGGTGGATGGGATGGGACGGGATGGGATGGAGAAGCGGCAGGAAGATGGGGTGGAGTGTCGCTGTTGGGGATTGCCGGGATAGGGTAGAGGAGGACGGTGGGTATGGATATTCATGTGCGAGGACGGAACTTCTCTTGCGACGAGAAAGATGTGAGAATGCGTGGTTGCCGTCCCTGTGTGGCGCTGTCCTGTGTTGGTTTCTTGCGAATGTACGCACTCCATCCGCGCTTCGCAACCTTGATTTCCGACGGACGCGAAAGTGAGAAACCCCCAGACGGTTTATGATATCCCACATCATGTGCGCTTCGAAATAGTATTATCATTTTTGGTGCGAGTGACATGTCCACACCAAATGGACCACGAGCCCCACAGACCACGAACCACGAGAACCATCGAAACCCCGAAATGCCAACACAATGAACCATTAAACCTTCACATGACAATGCACCCACCGCAGCAACCCCGATCATTCCCCCGATCACTCATCTCCATCTTGTTCTGCGGCCCGTTGCCACCCGCCATGCCTGGGGCACCGGATGGGTATGTCGACATCTCTTTGTTATATCGGCGGATCTCGCGGACAATGTCGAAGAAGGCGTTGTCGACGTTGATGCGCGATTTGGCCGAGGTCTCGATGAATTTGCAGCCGAATTGTTGGGCGACCGCTTCTCCCTCTGTACCACAAACACACCTCCTGGTCAGTACGGCACAAACGCGATCGAGAGCTCCTCGGGCGGGGGATGGAAGGGAGGGCTGACCTTGCTTTGAGACCTGCCTATCGGCGTCCAGGTCGCACTTGTTGCCGACGACGATGATGGGGAAGTAATCTTTGTCCTTGACGCGCAGTATTTGTTGCTGAAAGGTCATAATCTCCTCGAACGACTGCCGGGACGTTATCGAGTAGACCAGCAGGAAGCCCTCGCCCGTCCGCATGTACTGCTCCCTCATCGCCGAGTATTCCTCCTGCCCGGCCGTGTCAAGGACGTCCAGCAGGGCGACCTCATCGTCAATGACGCATTGCTTGCGGTACGAGTCTGCCACACCAGAACCGTCAAGTCGTCAATCAGCCAATCCTGTCTCTCTCTCTCTTCCCCTTCCCTCACTAGCGCGGATGGATGAAGGGTATAGGTAGAGTAGAGTTGACAAGCGCACCTTCGATCGTAGGGTCATATTCATCGACGAAGTGACTCTGGATCAATTGAATCGTCAGACACGACTTCCCCACACCACCGCCCCCAACGACGACCAGCTTGTATTCCCTGAGAAACTTCATCGGCGAAGCGTAACCCGGTCAGCAAGCAAACCGACCACACGTGCGGACGGACAATTTGTTCTATAATTATGAGTTCGGAGGAAAACTCACTTTTGAAGCCATTGTTAAAAGGCCTTGGTTCTGGACCGGTCAATCAATCGAAAACCCTTTATATTTTGCCGGGCCCCTTGGATCGTGTCGTTCGTTCCACGCTGTCGGGCGCTTGTCGCTAAACCGTAGCGAATACACTTGCGAGGCACGGAGGGAGGTAAGAAGGTAAGCGTCAGGTAAGGTGATGATGAATGCTGGGGAATGTGGAAGTCTATCGTATGCGCGCGAAACGGCCGAGTTACCGAAGTTCTGTGAGAGTTGGGCAGACACGCAGTTTTGATGGATGGGGTAGTGCCAAGGAGACCTTTGAGAACCGGGCGTGGCGTAGAGAGTGGCGACGACGTGGGTGGAATCGTGATAATGGAAGATCTGGACTGGCTAGTGTAGAGTGATTTTTCTTTTGAGCTTGAGCTGCGATTGTTTATGGATGGGTGAGAGTTGTGATTGATTCGAAGTCGAAATAAAGGTGTGCAGCAGCAATCCGCTAACCACCTTGCCTCACCTTAGGGAGTAGAGTACTGAGGACAGCCTTCCACACAACCTTGAGGTGATGACAGGATGCGCTTTCTCCGCCGAGCGAAGGCTACGGAAGTATTTACAGCGAGGCAGAAATACTTCGTACGGGCGACAGCTCTCGATCCGTCCAGCCTCACTACCTTACCTTACATACAGTAACGTTACCTTACAAGTAAGGAAGGGTACATTAGCAAGGGGGAATCCTCTTCTCTTCCATGCGGTTAGGGGTTTTCTTTAGACAGGAGCTAGAACGTTTGTGAGCGCCATTGGTAGTACATGAAGAGAATGGAATGAAGTGCAGATCGGATTTGACAGTTCTCCATTCGGTACGAGTCGTACAGAGTGACAACAATAATGATATCAATATATATCACATATGCATCACATCTCTGCATGAGGTGTCTATCCACTTCCGCACTCCTTTCTTCTTCGTCTCTTCTTTCTTCTTCGGCGATTGGGTCGACACATCAGACGAGATGAGTACCCGTAGAGTAGCTTACTTCACTCTTAATTCGGTGCTAACAAAAGACATAGGTCTAGCCTCGATTCTTCCTCTTCTCTTCGCGGGCGGGTCGGCGGGAAAAGACAGGTCGAGAAAGGGGTCTAGGTCCTCTGGGGTCCGTCCACCTACCCGCACCGGTGAAAGAGAGATACATGGGTCCGGTCCGGCGAGCTTACAGAATTACAACAAACTCAAACATCAAGTGTATTGCACTCTGCAGTCCGTCAGCCCGTCAGTCATCAAAGAAAACCAGCATGAGATTGATCAAGACATGTCCCAGATCGACGACGGTACTGGTCATGTACAGTAAGGTGCCGTATGCATGACTGACGGCGATGGAAGAATTGATCGAATTTCCAAGATCTCCACTGCCATGTGGAAAAGACCAGATTAGCTTTCGGGAAAGGTCTTTGTGGCTTGGTCTTGGCACGCCAGTCGCTCCATCCGCGATGGCAAAACACAATGAGCTTGGCCCGGTGTCGCGGTCGACTTGTTTGAGTATGGATCATGTTGAAAATAGCATCGGTAAAGACCTGTCTCGGAGAAGGGTGCGGCACCCTCTAAGATACGCGACAAATATATACAGATCGTCTCATTACGGTCATCGAAGCCCTAGCTCTCCTTGTCCTCTTCGAACCCCTCGTCAGCCTCATCTTCTGCCATCACCTTGACGCCGTCCACGTTCTTCTCCACCTCCGGGATCAGACTGTCCATGTATTCCTTATCCCGCCCCACGAGCGTCACAGTATTCCGTCCCTTGCCCCATCGTGGATAACTCCCAACTTTGATCCCTTTAGACTCCACTTTCGCAGCCAATTCGGTCAAGTAGGGAGCAACTGCACTCTCCGCCATCGGCGTAGAAAACAACAACCGGTATATGCCTTTTCCCTCCGGATCTGATAAGCGGGCCATCAAGACGGGCTTCAGTCCGTCAAGTAGCTGGGTAAATAGCCGTGGAACCCCCGGTAATATATGTATGTTCCCGTTCACCACGCTTATCGGAACCCATAATTGCTCGTCAACAAACAACACCTGGTGTTTCTCGTCTCTCGACTCATCGGTGGGTAATTCGATCATGCGCAGCTTCGCCGTCAAAGCTGGCGATGGCACGTCCCATGAGAAGTTCGGCTGTGAAGGATGTGGTTTGGAGAGCTTCTTCATCCGCCTCAAGGCATCGTCGTGAAGCTTCAGCTTCAGGTTGAAGGCTTTGGCGATTGACTGATACGTTATGTCGTCGTGTCTGTTCGGACAGGCTTTGAGTTCCGGCCCTTGTGTGTCTCGAGGTACGGAGCTACTGACGTTGGTCCAATCCCTCCGCTCGTCACGACAAAATCGTAGTTCTCGCTCATCCGTCTCGCAGTCTCGACGATCTCTGCTTCGTCATCCGCAATCACCTCTATTCGCTTCAGGTTCATGCCGAGGGAGAAACAGAACTTGGCAAAGTATGCTGAGTTTGTGTCCACGGTCTATATAGTATATTCCTATCAGTCTACGATAACTCCTGCTTTCAATCCCATGGCATTTCATACCTTGCCGCCGAGCACCTCGTCGCCAATGATGATACATCCTGCCGTGTGGATCATCCGTTTCGACCTTTCCTCCGCTGACGATGACATGATGGCGGCTCCAAAGTTCGCTTTCGAGGCTGCGGCAGATCGATGCGCGTAATTGGGGAGGGGACGAGACAGGTGTCGAGCCAGTTGATTCAGCCTTGCAAACATCGAAAGCCTGAGAAGACGTCTAAACCAATATCTCACGAGAACGCATACATATGGATTGTGCTGCAGAATCCACAAATCGCGGAACCGATCTCCAACATGTGGGGAGCTCCGGGGCGCACCCACCAGATAGGCGAGAGACATCTAGATCGATGACATGATCGCCATCATTACCTAATCCTGCTTCCGAACCCACATCAACCATCCCCCGACTCGGGGGTCTGTACTCGTAGATAAGAGGACGAGACAGATCAACCATGGCAAGCACAAACCCTCCGCTCCAAAAATCCTAAAGCACGATGGCCTGACACACCATGCAGGCTTCCGAATCGAAGCTATACACCTTCTCCCCCGAGACGAAAGAGAAGCTGCGGAAGTTCCGTCTCGGGACGTCGCGCGCCAAAGACCCCCAAGCGGTCATCTGTACGTGGTAGACGACGCCGTATGTTATGCAGGCGGCGGCGGGTTCCTCGGCCCTTTCCCTTTCTCGGCCCACCAACTCCAGTCGTTCATGCACCCACCCGCTGACCTCCGGCCTCCCACCCTCTCGCAGATCAGATCGACAGGCAGACGCTGGAGATCGCCCAAGCGGATGCTGAGACGTATTCCAATCTGCAGGAGCTGGCCGACGAGCTGCCGGATCACTCGCCGAGATACGTGCTGCTGAGCTATCCCCTGACTTTGGTACGGTACAAATACCCACTAATGCGCGGGGAGATGAGAGTGTGGCAGACAGACGGACGTGCGGACACGGAGTGCAGGCTGACGGAAGTGTGTTTGCAGTCCTCAGGCCGCTTGTCGGTACCGTACGTGCTACTCTACTACCTACCGGTGACGTGCAACGCCGAGCTACGGATGCTGTACGCTGGTGCGAAAGAATTGATGAGGAATACAGCCGAGGCGGGGAAGGTCATTGAAGTCGAGAGCGCCGAGGAGCTGGATGACATCGAGGCGAGGCTTGCAGGCGAGCAATGAATGACACATGCTGGGTGAGGGTTGGGGGCCGCTTTTGTTCTTGGGTGTTTCAGCAGCGGTGGCGGTTAGCTGTGGCTTATTTTGGTGGTGCTGGTGGTGGTGGGCAAAGGGTTCCTGCATAGTCACGGGTTCACGCGCTACATGTCGGGAGTCGATCCTTGACGGATGGGGATGCCTTACCTTAGTTCGCGGTCACGATAATAGAGAGTCTCTCCAATTGCAGCGCCAAACACTCGGGTCCTGCCACGCTCCGGAGATCAGTCGCTGCAGCACCAGGTCGATCGTCTGAGAAGAGGGGACATGCATCAGACCTTATCCTAACGACACGAGGCCGGCCCGGTATGACGGGCATGCGTCTAACGTACGTCGATCCGGTGCCACGGTGAGTCTGTAGTTTAAGACAAACACATCTGAGACAAATGCCTTCACCTCCTCCGATTCAAGAACCGCGGTATCCCCGAGGTCTCTCGAAAGGCTCTCGGGATCCACCGCAGTCCTGAGCGGTAGACCACCGCATCCGAGACAATGACTCCTCTTCTCTATAACCTCCTACCAGCAAGCGACGCAAATGCAAGCATCTTACACCTAAGTCCCTAAACCATCTTCCGATGCCCAGCGCCTCCCCTCCCTCACTCCTCCCCGACCCGCCCTTCATCCAGCTCTCAGTCCTCGCACCTCAGATCGTCAACCAACACACACACCGAAAGAGCTATTTCTAACATCCGTTCAAGGCCAAGACGTCAAGTCGGCAAAAACACATCGATCTCGAAACCGAAACCGAAAAGAAAAAGAAAAGATCTCGAACCCACAGAAACGCCGCGCCAGACACATGACGAAACTGCCGTGTGAGGGACTCTCTCAAGCGGAGGTCGCCGCCATCACAGACGAGCAGCCACCCCTTCACGGGCCGAATGCACCTGTCCGTCTCGTCGGCACCCCATCTCGCACTCTAGTGCACGGCGCAGTGGCAGTCATTGACGACGAGGGAAAACGCGAAAGCGCACTATCCGCCACCGGTGCCCGAACCTCTCTCCTGGGGAGAAGGGTGTCGTACCTGCACGACTTGTGTGGCATGCTCTCCGTGGGGCACGGGAGATGACTTGATTCCACTCGGATGGGATGGGCTGCGGTCGTCTCCGCTCCGTCCGGAGCGGAAAGAGAGAAGGAAAGAATAGAAAGAAAGAAGAAAAAACCCGTCTTGTGACCAAGCGCGATTCGTATGTCGGACTTCAGGGGAGCAAACTGTGCCGCACTAAGCCATGGCCTTCAACCCATCGACCATTGCAACGGGTGCTGTGGCTTGACTAGGGCAGGAGTTAAGGAAGGAACTTCGGTAACGGGAGCTAAGGTGATGCTGCATTGAATTGGATTCATATCTGGATGCTAACAGTTCCTAATAATACGGATATGAAGAGGAAAACCCCCAAATTTATTGTTGAAGAAGTTCATCACAGTCCAGTAGAAAGATCCGATCAAAATGATGATACTATTTTCTCCGTATATACTACCTATAGCGTGCCAAGGTGCGGGCCAATATACTAAGTTACATACAAATTTGATGCTCAAGACGGAAAGGGGTTGCAGATCGATTAAATGATTCCGTCCGAGGAAAAAAGAAGTTCGCTTGTCCCTTGGATAGAAACATTTCCTTTCCCATCAATGTGTCATCACGTTTACACAGCAGTCCACATTTCGAGGAGCCCAAAACCATTACGCAACCACGGTGAAGCTCCGAACGATGGGTATCTAGAGGACGATGGGGCAGATGTTGCCAACGTTGACGAGACCAACCTGGAGGCGGATTGTCAGTCATGTGAACGATAGGATCGTGAGAAGTTCTTAAAGAGAGGGAGGAGCTCACCTGGCTACCGCTCATGCAGCAAGCAACCTGGGCACTGCAGACCGAGTTGATTGGGAGGACAGAGAGGACTGTTGCATGGTCAGCTCTGTTATGTCTGGTGGGGCAGGATTGGGCCGCAGAGGTAAAGACTCACGGTCAATGGCGACACAGGCAATGCCGACCTCGATGGGGATGATGCCACCGAGCAGTTGCTTCTCGATGTTGTTGCAGCATGAGAGGGTCAGGTTGTTACCGCAACTCTGGGCAGCCTGCTGGGCTGGGGTGTAGGTGCGCTCCACAATGACGGGGGTGGCAACGGCGGCAGTAGCGAGGGCCACGACGGCGAAGATGTTTTGGGAAAGCATGTTGATTTTGGTTGGGGGTTTGGGATGAAGGATCCGAAAAAGTTGATTTGTTTGTTGAAAGTGTTGATTACTTGGAAGGCTGGTTGATGGCTGGATGAGGAGTGTCAATGGGGGAGGGTGAGGACCTTTATATAGGCATCTGAACATACAGAAAGGACTCAGATGAGGGTCGACCGCACTGTTCCCAGCACCAACGTCATCGTCATCTCCTCTGAGACCGAATACCGGTTTCTGCAGGCAGAGGCAGAAGCCCTGACTGCAAGTATGCAGGACGAACTCAAATGGGGAGCTCAGAGACGTCATCGAGAGACGAGGGCAAGCCCTCCGCAGCTTCTGGGGAGCTCTCTGAGGGCTACCAGTATCGCCAATGCACCGCTGGCATCTTTCTGAGACACATATATCTCCTCGAGTGCGTGGTGCAGCTGCAGAATCCTATACGCGTCGTGGTGGCGACGACAACGAGAGGCCATTCTTTCCTCCGCTTGATGCATTGGACGCCGTTGAAGACGGTGGAAGTTGGGGGACGTCCAGCCCTCTACGTCAACGTGCAATTGCAATGTCAGGTATTCCGGACGCAGTCGCCCCTGAAGCCTGAAGGAACAACTGGATCAGGTTAATCGGTTTTGACCACCCTGCATATGTCGCGCTCTGTACCCTGACCAATGGCTGGTCGATTCATCCATATCGGGCTGCCAACAACGCTCCACCGCAATGCCTCCTATATCTCGTGTTCATTTGCTCTCCTAACGTTAATTGACTTTTTGGATTCGGTCGATTCGCTCCAGTAGTTGCCAGGGGTGGCTTCATCCGGGGAGCCACGTCTTGCGTCAGGTCCCGCCAATTGCTTGCGCGAGAGCCTACGGGGACCCCTCGCCTGTTTCTCCAAGCCCTGAATGGGGCACCTTTACGTTGCCAAAATACGGGACAGGCGCCATCAAGCCAAGAACTGGCTGAAGGTGAACTTCCCCAGCTCTTCCTCGTATACCCGCTACGTCGGCCGATGAGCTGGGCGGAATATCGCGTGTGGAAAGTATGTTCCTCCAAGGGTCAGGCTGAATCGAGATCAGTGCCTGCTGATTCAAAGCATATAATCATTCCAATAGCTCAACAGGCACCGAGCTTGAGAGAGAGGCCTCCCGGTGCTACGGCTTGCTTTCAGTTCAATGGATATTCAAGCCTATTGTTATCGCACGATATGCCTCCAAGAGTGTGATCTTCCTGTAGATCGCGGACCCGCCCTTCAAGCGACGGGCCATAAACACGCCATCAGCTGGCCCGTGCCGAGAGTCCGGTTTCCCGACCAGGCCGGAGTTTGGTTGGGGCAGGCAGGCATAACTTACTAAGTTGGCATGCAGCGAAACGGGCGAGTGAGCGGGTATAGGCTGAAGAAGGCTATACGGGTTCCGGTTCCACAGGACGTGTGGGGTGGAAGCGCGGCTCACCACACGTGGTGCTGCTTTCAAATTCTCAGAGGCGGCCTCTTCCTCTCAGAGGATGAGGGCCTTTCCGCGCGGACAATATCGCGCATCCATGACGTTAGCGGGCGTGCCCGAGAGACCCTTCTGATCCTTCCGACCCTTCAACTTTGCCGGTGAAGCTTCGCTCTTCAGGGCATACCAGCTGCCATCCCTGCATTTGGGTGGTTTGGGAGAAGTGTGTGTACGATGTCCCTCGTCGATCTTTTACCGGAACCGGAGATTTCGTACAAGACTCCAATGCCATCTCTCTGCTCACCTGTGTGTAAACCTATAGCCGTCCAGTGACAGCAGCGCAATGCCGCGTCATCATTGCAAAAGATATTGAGGGTACGAAGTACGTACTGTACTCCGTACGTTGGCTGTCGAAAGGGATGATGCGTGCAGCTTGCAGCTTGCAGCTTGCCCCACACACCAAGTGTCAAAACAGCAAGGATGACAGGTGTGACAACAACGGCTGATCCGACAAGCGAAAAGAACACCAATATCACGACAATGATTAATCCCAAATACGAGCTGGCTGGAAAGTCAAACTCAGCTTGGAGGTAAGTTAAGTGAGAGGTTGGAGGAGCGCCACCCACCTGATTGAGGACATGGCTTGCGGGTTAACTTATGAGGTTATTGCCTACTTTGACAGGCGACAAGAAACACGGGGCTGTACGGTAAGGTACAGTATCTGCACATGCACCTAAGGTACGGTACGGGAGTACAGGTATGACAGATATGGCATCTCGAGGCGAAGGATTAAGGTTGAAGGTTGAAGCTTGAAGCTTGGGGGCGATCAGTTGATCCTGCAGGTGAGCACTCACCTTACGTAAGGTAAGGGAAGCGGTACTTTACAATATTAATACTGGGCTCTGAATAACTTCTCTGAATCGTCACCATGCAGGAGCTACAGTATCTATCTACCAGGTAAGGTACATTCGTAGGTAGGTATCTATCATTCGTCCAAAGCAAAGCCTCGTCCTCATCACTCCCAATCTTCTCGTTTGTTGTTCGATGATATAATTAAAGTAATGACGTTCAACTAGGACTTTGGCTTCTTCGACCATCATCTATCCGCCCAGCTGAAAGTTATGTCTTCCCACCCTCTGTGACCTCGTCGTCTCTGTGCCCTGCATCTTACACAAACTTTACATTTCATCCGACCAGCCTGTTTCGTGTGCTTTCATGGAGTCCGCGGAGCAGGAGAGAAGTGGCCCAGGGCACCTAGCCTGACAGTGTGGTCGGTGCTTGAAGCATCTATACCTTCAGCAACACATTTCTTTGACTTGGTAGTCTTCATGATATTCGAAGTACAGGCTGAGTACTGTCTCCTGCTTGGTGCCGTGGCTTATGTCGTTGCAGCTATATCAGAACTCAAAACCCCGCATTGACCCACGTTGGACCGCAGGATTATCGGATGGCCGTCTGTCTGCCAATCGAATCTGACCCCAAAGGATGCAAAGACGCAAAACATAATATCGAAAACCCAGATTCTCCCCGGGACCACCTGCAAGTCAGACTTCCTGTCGACAGGCAACGTGATGCGAGATCAACGTCTCACTCGACGGGACTACCTTTCAGCTGAGCCCGACTCGGCGGCATCGAGTCGGAGAGAGCGGTCTTGCCGGAATTGCATATTCCTTCACTCTTGCCCCGAAGGTCAGAATCCTGCAATGCGAGTAACTCCTTGCACTGCCGCACAACGCGTGGCGAACAATTCCCCAGTATGATCATGGTCAATCTACCGACGGATCCTTCCAATATGATCAGCATCGGTAACGTTGCATAGTTTCGTTCTCATTGTTGGTTCATGGGAGCGGATTGAGCAGGGTTGTGGCCGATCTGATGATCCCTGGGACCCTGTTCGGAGTGATTACTCGAGTCGGTGTGGACTGCCTTGTCGCACAGCTTACAGCCAAAGGTAAATTGATCACGGACCATGAAAGTGGCACTGGACGTCCCAGAAGCTTGGTAACAGGTCGCGATACACCCGTATTCGACTCGATCAGACCAACCCAAAATCAGTTCAAGGCCGCTAGTAGAGTTCTTCCAAGCTTCGGGAAAGCATACGACAGGAGTATCAGCATCGGTTGGGACGCTCGCTCCTTATATCATGCAACCAAGGGCAAATCCAGACCTGTACCCGTCATGCGCACAGCAATGCAGGCTTTCATGTCTATGTTTTGGAGGAGACATGCTCAGTACTTGCATCTTTGCCCAATCACGGAGTTGCCGGTATGCTATTCTACCATGTGGAGAATTCGTTTCTGTTGCGTCGTAGTCGTACTGTAGCGCCCGCAAGTCTGGAAGCCACAAGAGACCGACGACAATTATCGACATGTTCATGATTTTTCCTTGGAGAATTTTATGATGGCTCATCATTATGGGCATTAAGCAATTCCTCCAGTCCGCAGGGAAGTCATTGTAATCGGCATTCCAGGTATGTCTTAATCGTACAGCCCTTGGTGGTCAGAATTCTCCGTAAATTGCCTCCTTCCATCCTCATACGGCGCTGTTGATCAGGCTTCCAAGCCATCTCTTCGGATTGTATCCAGCTCTTGTATGTATGTACCTTCAAGTCTTTTTTCCTATGACGCAAGTCTTCGCGTCGAACGTCGGCCGTATAGTTCTGTTGCCGGGAAACATCACCGCATCACCAATCTCAAAGCTGGCCCAGCAGGCAAAAGCCCTCGTGCAAGGAAGAACCCATGTGTGGTACACTAAGGTCTAACGTAGCGGAAGAGCTGAGCTACTCAGAGAGATATCACTCACGGCACGGTTACTGCTCGCCCTCACGCAGGCCGCCCTCACGAACCATATCAACAACAAATATCATCTGAGCATCCATCACGTCCAATGGTGAAAGCATCATCGAGCAGTGCTGAGCAGAGGAAGCAAACAAGTCTCGCAGAGACGTAGCTGGGGGTGGCGAAAGCTAAGAGCCCGCCATTCGAAGATGAATAGAGGATTTGAATTGTCGGTGATGAAACAAACGTACCTAGGTACCTACCCCGTACATCGGCAGCACGAGAAAAGTGGAAAGATACAGTTAGCAAAAGACCGGGTCCCATTGTATCAAAATCTCGAAACAGCAATTGAACATTTATAGGTCACTTAAAACCTTCAGAGCAGTCCGCATGAAACTTGTGACGGCTACAGCTCAGCCTGGGCCCTCTCTATTAGAACCATATATGTAGTTGGAACAAACAAACAAAAGATAACTTGTATTCACTGCTAAAACACAGAACCCGTCAAGAGGATGCACTACAAAAATCAAAAACAAGAAAAAGATATCGTTGAGGTCGATCCCGGGTTCGAACCGGGGTTGCCGGAAGATCTTGTCCTCGCAAGAGGTAAATCAAAATCCGGCGTGATAACCACTACACCAATCAACCTAATATTCTCGACATGGCTTAAATAACTTTATATAAAAGTGTGCAATAGACTCAGAGTTCGTGGAAATGAATTAGGGCAGGGTTACTTCAATATTCATTTTGAAGATTAAGAGATGGCGATAAGCACTTGACTGACTTCCATCAACTGCCAATGACAAAGAGTTTTATCAACAAATGTGGTCTGGATATCTCGTGTCTGCTAGAGATGTAGAGTCTGCAGTATGAGTTCTAAGGAACACGGATATCTTCAGATTGCCAGTCACGGATTTCGTGAAGAACCCTATATTATCTAGATAACCCTAAAATGCTGGTACATAGGTTGTCTTGGTAATTACAAAGAGAAATATCTCCACGAGACTGCCTACGCTTTTCATTTCAAGGAAACGTGTCTTCGATATGATCGTCTTTCAATTTGTTGTGACTGTCTAAGTGATAGCCACTGGTAGACATCATGAAAACCATTGAACTAGCCGTTCCAGTCCAATACCTTGTTGAGACCATGTTTAAAGTGATTCGTAGAGAACTGCTGACCGATCAACCAAGGACTTTTCAAGAAGAGAGTCTCCGGGTACATATCCAGACCTTTGTTCGCCACTATCAATACATCAAGGACATCGAACCACATGTTCACCATACTGCACATCCTTTATCTACCTTGCCTACCTTGTGCCACGATCGTTACAGGAGCGAAGCAGCGTCGCAGACATGCCTCTTTAGGAATATACGCCGGCCATGCGCTGGGACCTAATTGCATGCAGACCACGGTGTCGTGCCCAGACTACTAATTGGAGGTCCGAAAAGCTGCAGTGGAACATGCAAAGTGCGCTGAAGCTTGAGGTGTGAGGATCTACGGTACTAGCAGAGTAAGCGATGCGGGACGGAGGACCATTGCTCAGGTATTGACTACTTCTTTCGTTGCACCCAACGTGGAACAGAATACCTCCTGACAGGGCAGGGATATCGAGGCCTTATCTTTACCGACGAGCAGCTGGGCCACATCGCGCAGTGTGGGCCGAGGAAGCAGACATCGTCCGAATCATTATGTGGAGCTCAAAAGACTTGCAGACAATCATATTCTGCTATCGCCACAACAGCGAAATAGAAACCCCAAAATTCACCGGTGCCCTCCCTGTTCGAGATGACCATCGAGAACGCCAGCGCTAAGAGTGCAAGATACGGCACCGACCGACATAGTCTGAAAGCGCGCCAGCTAATGATCAATGCATGGGGTAGTCATCTGCGAACCGCCCACCGTTTTCAGCGTATTGTTGTACATAATGCTCCTCCATCCTGTCCAAGTTCATAAACTCCTCAATGTCCCGATCCGTCACGGCCTGCTGCATCTGCGCCGGCTGCTCCTCCTCCAGCGTGATCGGATGGGCCGGGGATCCAGTCTCGACTGGAAAATCATTCTCACCAGGTGGGCCGTCGAGTCCCCTGCTGAGTTGGGTTCCGGCAGGCACCGCTCTCCCGAAAGCTTCTCGGCGGTCGAACTTCTTAAGGCCGATCTTCCCCGCACCGAGTGAGGAGTCTCCCCGTCCGTTCATCCACATGCCTGCGTCGCTGATCTCTCCGCGGCGGAGGTCCCTGGTAAAGTCGGCTGATCCGCGCAGGATGGGTAGCAGGCGACTCGACTCGTACCACCGGCCTTTGACCTCACCTAGGCCGAGACGTGCGAGTGGTTGCATCAGCTTCCAGGATGACACGGTGCCCTTTGTTTCTATCGTGGCCTGGTTCCGGAACGTGAGGTCTTGTTCCAGTCGGATTGGGAGGGCTGGATTGGTGGGAGGCTTGCGACCTGGAGTGTGCATGCCGGTAGTGAAAGTGTAGATGTCGCCAACGAAATACGTCGTGGTACTCGCAGTACCGGCAGGATAACCCGGGCGTGTTCGGTCAACAATGTCGTGTAATATCATCAGATCCTGCCCGCTACCGATCCGTAGTCGTACTGGCTCACCAACCCAGATCTTTTCGCCACCTAGATAGATGCCATTCCAATGAGTCTCGCCTGCAGCAGCAGTTGAAATGTCCAACTGTTGGAAGAGCGTATAGCTCTCGTCAATCGCTTTCGCTGCGAATATACTTCCATCAACCTCTGGATCTCCAATTCCGTATCGGCCTTGCAAGACTGCTCTCCAGTCCACGGTATCGTAAGTAAGCCCGCCGGCAGCGAGGGGTTCATGAGTTGGGCCTGGGGCACTCCACGCAAGCCAAGGGCGTACCAAGTCCTCTTGTGCAATGATCTTGAGCGGGGGATGTTGAAACGGGTGAGACAAGGGTTGCACCAAGTATCGGGCGCGATCGATTTGCCTGGCGTCCTTAATTGATTCTCTCTTCGTTATGACAGAAAGGCCCCAAGCTGATCCACGATTGAACCATACCAGTTCTCCAGGTCGGAATAAGAATTTCGCATATTGGGAATCCAGGCGTTGCTCTAAGCACTTTGCCAGAGGAAGAGGGGTTGGGGAGGGTAGCCGGGATGGAGCAGCGTGAGCTACGGGTGGTACTACTGAAGATAGCGATGGTTTGGGAATTGCTCTCGAGGTATCTTGGGATGCTGTTCGCCTGGGTACCGCCACCGTAGGTTCACGGCCAACAACCGGGGCTTTCGGCTTGACGTCGTCCTTCTTTGCTGGCGGCTCGGCTTTGCTCCTCACTACACTCTGGGGTTTTTCCACTACCTGAATCTCTTCTGGAGCGCATACCTTACATGCGCAATTGTTTCGGTCCCCAGATTTGTCCGTTGCAAGCCAGAGCAGATGCGGGAAGAAATCGGCCGGGCTTCGATATCGCTTCTTGCGACCTAGCGGATGACCGTAGAGGTAGGCATCTTGACGATCGTTAGGACCTTTCGCGTGATTTCTCGTTGATTTCTGGAGCTTGCCGGTTGTTTCAGAGATTGTGTACTTCAAGTGCTCGTAGAGCCGGTAATTCTCAGGCAAAGCGGTCAGAATGCAGTTCTTCCCTGTGGGGACATAAGCAGGTGTTGTATGGAGGATCAAGTTGGCTTCAAACCTTGGTGTTCTTTCCCTCCTAACTCACGTACAAGCATACCACCAAGCTTCCTCCTCCAGTCAACCTCTTTAGCATCCCCATCTTCGAGCTTGGTATAGAAGTCGCTGACACCTTTGGAATCAGGCGTACTGTCTAGCTGTTGGGCTGTAGGCTGGTTGAGCTCCTTCTTTCGCGATTTGGAGGTAATTTCAAGTTTTCCGTCGGATCTTGCGATATACACAGGGTAGAACGGTGCCATGATGCGCTCATGAATGGGAAAGATGCAGCATTCGATTTATTGAAGCAAGAATTTGAAAGGTTGATTCAGTCCATCGTAATTGGGGACATAACAGGAATGTCGTTTCACAGTGAATAGTTTCTAGTGTCAAGGTAGGTAGGTAATCTTTGGAGCTCTTCATAAGTTGTCTCGCCTTGCGATTGAGGCTCTTCGGCAAAAGCCGTGAGACGCGTTCTTCGCTACTTTCTTGACGCGCTTTAATTGAACCCTACCTTTCGTCGTGCCATAGAGTGAAACTCGCAGTATTGCTCACCGAATTGTTTGGGACTCTGGTGCTTTAGAAAAACAACTGCCTGCATACCTAGCAAAGACTCTGGCTTTCTGCCTGAACATCTTCTGGATGCACCCACGCTTACAGAAGCCGACCAGCGCAGTGCATGGATACAGTCGTCGCAACCATTTTGCTTCCACGGTCTGGTATAGTCCCTCTCTATTCAAACGTCGGTTCTGTAACTCCTTACTTGAGCACCAGGTATTGCAGCCCTTTACTATGTTGAAGCCTTTATTGGCGACACAGTAGTATAACACATACCGTGTTGCTCGATCTCTCGCGCATACTCTCCTTTCGTCGACCGAACACTCAATCAGTCCATTTTCCATGAATGTCCTCAATGCAACGCTTGTGCACCAAAACTTCAAGCACTCTTCTTTCTGGGCAACAGGCGGATAAAGAGCAACTCTGTTCGCCTGCAAAGTCTATACCGTCAACAACAACAAGCCCGAACGTTAGCCCAAGAATAAAGCTATCAAGATCTACCACCGCTTCAGAGCTGCTAGCCGCCTTCTCACCTGTCAAACAAGTCAGCAGATCGCCTTCCTTCACAAATATAGAAGCAATGGCGACTACCGGAGACCCACGGAATCTCCGGCAAAAGGGGCGAATATCGTACACCATATCTGACGACTCAGATTCCGAGGTTCCGCCTTCAGCAGTCTCGTCTGCTTTCACCACACCTCAAAAAGGCGCCGCGCTGAAGGTAATAGACCTAGAGGAGGAAAGTGACGAGGAGTTGCAAGTACCTACATCACCTCCCACAAGAGTCTCGTCCGCAGGTCATCAGCTTCGAGCACCTCGCGATCTACATCTCTCCTTGAAAGCGCAGGAAAACGGCGACAAGCCTGTCATCAAGAAAAGAAAGCTTACTCTGGCAAGCAAATCACGTCGCAAGAAGCAGAAAGTCATCGTGACCTCTGATGCAAAGCAAGGTGAATCACAGACTATCAGGCTCTCTGTTCCATCGGCTCGTACTGCTCGCAATGAGATCCGTGATGCTATTGCTACGGAGACTGCCGGCAAAAGGTCCGCGTTTTTCATCGCAAAGAAAGACTTTTTCTTGCCTCTGCTCCCAGAGTCCAACTACATAAGTCGGCTTTCAGAAAGGGGAGATCACTCTCAACCAGATCTAGGCAATGGCACTGACTCTGCAGTTCCGTACGAAACAATCGAAACCCAGCCGAAAGGGTAGGTCATAACTATCCGTGACTAGCCCGCGGAAACAGAAGCTTACCAGTTTCGATAATTATAGTGTCATGGCTACGATGAAACCATACCAACTCGCAGGATTATCATTTTTGGTCTACCTTCACAAGAACGGGCTATCTGGGATTCTTGGTGATGAAATGGGCCTTGGGAAAACCTTACAGACGCTGTCTCTCTTCCAATACCTCAAGGAGGACCGGTTATTTCCAGACTCGCATGCCGAACCCCGCCCATTTCTTGTCGTTTGCCCTCTCAGCGTTCTAAGCTCATGGATATCTGAAGCCCGCAGATGGACTCCTGATCTTAAAGTCCTACGATTCCACGGCCCAATTCACGAAAGAAATCGTTTGAAGCGGGTCGCCTCTGGTGAGGAGGACGTATACGGCAACGAAACGAAGAGAGCAAAGAAGAAGAAAGCTCAACGGCGCACTGCTACTGGTAAAGCCATAATCTCACTAGATACGGATCCTGAAGATGAAGTTACCGATGAAAGAGGGGTCGACCTAATCGTAACAACTTACGAGACGTTCAATGCGGAGCAGTCCTGGTTTAAGAAAGCGTTCGTGTGGAAATATGTGGTTCTTGACGAGGGCCACAAGATTAAAAACGATCTCAGTCAAGTCTCTGTGGCCTTACAAGGACTTGGGGCAGAGTACCGTCTGATATTGACAGGGACGCCCTTGCAAAACAACCTTCTGGAGCTTTGGGCACTTCTTCACTGGCTCTACCCTGAGGTGTTTACTGAGAGGTCCGCCGAGCTTTTCAAGTCGTCCTTCGACTTGACTCGCGGTATGGTTAGCACATCTGTGATGGACAATGCGCGGCGGCTGTTAGAGCTCATCATGCTCAGGCGCATGAAGAACAGTCCTGGGGTTGACCTGAATTTGCCACCGAAGACTGATATCTTGCTCTTTGTTCCGCTTACGCCTATGCAGCGGTTTTGGTACACACGGCTTCTCACGCGTGCCGATAAAGGCCTTCTCGAAGATCTGTTCGAAGGTGCTAAGGAGAAGGAGCGAGAAGTTAGGGTCAAGGAGACCAACGAGGCAAAGGACTGGGAGCAAAAAGGTATGGATGAACTTGAAAATCTCGACAGGGCGTGCGGAACGGTCGGTGACAGCTGGGAAGAAAGCAAGGAGATAATGAGACAGGCCCTTCAGCAGGAACAGCAAGACGAGACTAAGAAATCGGCATGGAGAAAGCTGATGAACTTGCTGATGCAACTACGGAAGGTGAGTGGCGATGATGCTGTGTCCATTGTTCATCTACTTACTAAGATAGTGCTGTAATCATCCCTACCTTCTCCCCCACGCCGAGCCAGTCCCATATTATCTCGGTGACCACATCATTCACGCATCCGGGAAGTTTATTGTCCTTGAGAAAATAATCAACGAGCTTGTTATAAAGCAGGGGAAGAAGGTTTTGATATTTTCTGGATTTACCCGCATGCTTGATTGCTGTGAGGACTTTCTCGCTCTTCGAGGCGGAGACGGGGAGAGCTTTAAGTATGTTCGTCTTGACGGTGGAACCGGGAGAGCAAGACGCAATTTGGGCATACGAATGTTCAACGATCTAAAGTCTGAGTACAAGGTCATGCTCATTTCCACAAGAGCTGGAGGTCTTGGTATCAACTTGGCGACGGCCTCGGATGTTATTATGTTAGACCAGTACGCTCGTGTCTCAGTCCACCTCTTGTATATGCTAACTCGAGTAGGGACTGGAATCCCCAGATTATGCTACAAGCCGAAGCCCGGGCTCATCGAATTGGGCAGACAAATCCTGTAACTGTTTACAAGCTTTGCACGCAAGGAACGGTTGAAGAGCAAATGATGGGTCGAATCCAGAAGAAGCTCTACTTGTCAGCAAAGGTGAGTACTCTCACAAGCTGCTTCGGATGGAGTAGGTCTAACGCTTTTATGGGATACTAGGTAACAGAATCCATGCGAGACATACACACACCCTCTGGCTCCAAGACGAAAAAGAACGGAAGGGTGAGTACTGCCGCGGATGAGGATATGCCTCAACTGGATGCCAGCCAGTTGATGTCATTGGTCCGTCGCGGCGCTCAAGCCTTGTCTCATCCGGAGATTAACGTCAATGAGATGGTCGGGTGGGACTGGGCTACAATGTTGGAAAAGTGTAAAGACAAACCTGTCGACGTACATGTTTCGGTAGAGAATCGACCGGATGCTCAGCTAAAGGAAGAAGATGAGCAGAAATGGCTCGCGCAAATGGAGCACGTGGAGACGTTCGTCTTTGGCGGAAAGAAATACGTCAGCGAGGAGGACAAGAGTGCATTTGCGGAGATCCAGCAGTTGGATAAAGCAGCGAGGCGCATCGGAAAGAACACCACTGTTATGGTCGACGGTTTTGCGATCAGCAAGGATAGTATGTCATGCGGTGATTGGGAAGCGGTGCCTACTATGGCTGGGAAGGATCCACGTCTTGCAGAGGTGAAGCGTGAAAAAAGACGTGCGGTGTTGAATCAGGAGGTAAGCTTATAATATTACGTTATCGACACCATCTGACACAATGATCTAGCAATGCCAGGTGTGCTGGGATGGTGGAGACCTGATCCTGTGCTCCGGCTGCCCAAGATCCTACCACTACCAGTGTCTCGACAGAGATTTCAAAGCTCGTGCCAGAGGCAAAATGCAGTTCCATTGTCCACAGCACCAGTGTGCGGACTGCCAGCAGAAGACTGGGGATGCCGGCGGTATGATCTTTCGATGCAGGTGGTGTGAGCGCGGATACTGCGAAGACTGCTTGGATTGGGACAAGACCAAGCTCCTAGGCGAGAATCTGCCAGAGTACGAGCTCTTGGAATTTCCCACCGTTGTTCAAGCCTTCTATATCGAGTGCCCAAGCTGCCACGATCACCACGAAGAAAACTCCGAAGCTCGCGAATTTTGCGCCAACATGGCTCACGAATTCGAATGTAAACATCGGGAGATGTTGGAGAAGCAAGTTCTGGAAATGGAGGAGGTCAAAATAGGTGCTATGCTACCCCCAAGCAGGGCCGAGTCGCTCACCGATGCCACCACGCTCAACGATTCGGGGATCAGCACGCCGAAGTTTGCGGGATTCGAGGACACGCCGTCATCCATGAAGGGCAAGCGCGAGGCCGCCCAGAAGGCCTTTCAGCAGCCGCTTGTGAAGCGTTTCTCGAGGCTTTCTGGATAGTAAGTAATGAAGACCGGAGTTCTCCCGGCGAACGATGTTACCATCTCCAGTGGTTTCGGTGTTTGTATTAGATCTATGCTACATTAGCGTTGCGCTTCTTCTAGGCACGGATGGCCCGGTTGGATCTTGAAGGAGTCCGTTCATTGACGGCTGTTTTGCATCAAGTGGACAGCAGGAAGGACAAGGAGTAGATTTACGAAGTACTAGGAAGATATGTCAGATGTGAAGCCTCGTTCACTTAGCAGCGTTACAACATTAGCGCCCGCAGTCTCTGACAGCGATGATCTCTGTAAATTTACAATAAAAAGGGCATCACCATCACTTAGTATGAGTATACAATCCACAGTAAGTAAAGAATAGTGCATTGTCGGAAAAGTCGTAGTTCCTGACAGGCCCTCTCCACCCTAAGAGGAACCGCCAGTCCAACCGACCTCACCCCATCTCAAAGACAACCACACCAACCGAGTCTACCCCCAAAAACCACCACCATGTCCACACCACCCACCAACAACCCTACCCACATCGCCCACACCCTCCTCTCCCGCGCCCACTCCCCCCAAACCGCAGCGGCCATCTTCCACGAAAAAGTCCTCCAAAAGCCACTCTTCCTCCTCCCGACCCACGCCCAATCCACCCTCCCCCCCACCACCACCACCAACACCACCGGCCCCGGCGGCACCGCTTCCATCGTCCCCCCCACCAACGCCCGCACAACCCGCCGCCTCGCACGCCTCCACAAAAAAGCCCACTACCTCGCGCACCGCCGGCCGCGCCCGCTGTCCGCCAAGGAGAAACGCCGGCTGGGCGTCTACGACGTTCCCAAGGAGGCGCGAAGGTATGCGCTCTACGAGGGCCTGCATCGGCTCTGGGTCGGATACATGTGGGAGGTTCTGGGACTGCGATCCGCCGACGGGGATGGGGATGGGAATGGTGATGGTGATGGGGGGGAAGCGATGCGGAGTGAGGGGAGGGGCGCATACGTGACGGCGCAGAGCGCGGGGAGCAAGCTTGCCAGCGCGGACTTCCACGGAGCGGAGGTGGAGGTTGTGCGGAGTCGGTGCGTGGGGCGGGTTGGGGTGCGGGGCATTGTGGTTCGGGATACGAAGTTTACGTTTGAGGTTGTGACGAGGGGGGATGTGGTTAAGGGTGAGTTGGGACGTT
>JAABUJ010000944.1_pt1 | contig 48400 bp, 47 predicted proteins | sample 5559131 | NCBI WGS metagenome assembly JAABUJ01 (sample SAMN10711875, study PRJNA513366) | rock metagenome | isolation source: Antarctica rocks | place: Antarctica: Victoria Land, Mt New Zealand nord | collected 2016-01-07
GCGCCCGCGAGGCAGAACTAAGGTTTTCCATTTTGGTTTTTCCTTTGCAAAGGCGATTCGCCCTCATAGACCTAGATAGGGACTGAATAGGGAGTTAATAGAACAAATAATAATAATAATAATAATAACTTATTACAGATTGTGTATCTTATTAAATTTTATTTAATTACAATATATTTATTATATTGTTCTTAATAATCTTGCTGAAAAAGACTGAGTAAATATTGTATATTTAATTTAACTGAATTGAGTACTTTTTTAAAGTAGTGCTTTCTTTAATTTTTATGATCTAATTATAAACAATTTACAAAGTGAATTGAGAGTCTGAACACAGACTGTAATATATTAAAAATACATTATAAATATTTACTGAATACATTATCTTTTACTGTGTTTATTAAAATTAAAATGTACATTTTAATGTTTAATTCTTATAAGCATTGTTTTAACAAAACTTCTTTAGAATAGAAAGATAGAAGCTATAATATGTTAAAAATATATTTTAAATATATTAATATAATTATTTTATTAATATTTGTCTTTTTTCTTCATTGTTTTAATAATATTATCTACACTCTTTAACAATATTTTTTCAGTCATCTTTAGATACAACTATATAATGAAGAGATTTGAATTAAGATGTAAATATAAATATATTTTGATATTTATACACTAATAAGTTAATTAATAATAAACTATATTAAGATAATTAAATCTTGAACTCATTTAACTGAATGTTGTTTAATGACAGTATTGTATTTATAAAAATATATTAATAATTGTTGAGAAGCAGTGTTCTAGCTGCTTCTATAAAGTGAAGTAGAACTAGCATTAAAGACTAAGTGAAAACTCTATTTACATTAACTGCAGTCAACATTCTTTTTATTTCTTCTGTAACTCTCTTGATCAAGACATGCTCATAGACAACATAATTTAGAGATTTCACTAGACAGCATAATATAGCATGAGTATTTACTTTTTTTTAATAAATTATGAGCTCAAATTAGCAAGAAGCTTCTCAGAGAAAGTGTATATTTCTAGTGTGACAATAGTTAAGTATGTTAACTATTGAGATTTACAGTCAATTTAGCTTTAATAGTATTACTGATTATTAAGATTCATGATAAATCTGACTTTAACAGAATCAGTACACTGACAGTAGCTATATACATTAATTATTAAGGTTCACAGTCAATTCAGCTTTAGCAATATCACTAATTATTAAGATTTATAATAAATTTGACTTTAGCAGAATCAGCATTCTGCAACAGTTAAGTATGTTTGACTCAAAAGATTTACAGAGAATCAATCTCAGCAAAAATTAACATTTATAGTTGCTCAGAGAGCACTGTTCTTCAGTAGCTTAATATGAGTTATTAAAATAAATAAACATTATTATCTCATAAAATAAAAGACATAAAAGCTTTCTATTTGTTTTACTTATATTATCTTCAATGCATACATTATTATTTTACTTTATTCACTTCTTATACTACATGTCAACTATCATCATCATAAACTTCAACAACTTCTTTATAAAGCAATGATTCATCTCAATTCTCATTTACAAGAACTGCAATCAATGATTCACTCTTATGAGAAAATAATTAATAAAAGAAGATCTATAAAATGTTGTTGAAGTCTTAGCAATCAATATATTAATTAGTAAATTCTTAAACTCATTTTTTCTCAATAGTCTCAGTTTTAGAAATCAGAAAACTAATATAAAGACTTTATATTAACTTATTATCTGCATAAATACAGATGATCAAGAATATTTGATGAATAAAATTAACATAAAGAATGTTTAAAATACATTAAAGTTTAAGTACAAAAAGAAGCTGCAGATGATTAAGAGACAATATTTAATAAAGTTTGTTAAATATAAAATGTCAGAAAATATATTCATTAAAGAAGTATAAATTTATTTAAGCAAACTCAGCAAAAAGATTGCTGCAACTCAGTCTGATATAATCAGATTGTTTAAATTAGAATAATGATTTTAAATGCTGCTTTAAGTGTTATTAGTTAAGTATGTTATGATTTATAATGTCATTGACACTCAGAACAATTTAAATGTCAAGAGAAATTTATAAAAACTTCAGAAAAAAAAGATATAACTTAAGACTGATGAGACTGTCATTGTTTTGTGAATAGATAAATAGAAAGAAAATTAATATTTAATGAATTAAAACTGCAATTTATTGAATTACTGCATAGCTAATATTAAGCAACACTATTACAGATCATTTAGCTCAGACAGTAATTATTTTTTTTACTATTTTATTAAGTACTTTCTTTACAACAGCTTTTACTTCATTAAAGATTGCAAATTTCTTTCTGATGTTAAGCAAGATATTTAAAAGAAGATAAGCAAATTAATTATAATTAAGCTGCACAGATTGACTGCAGTTAAGTTGTATTAAAAATTAATTTATAAAGAAAAAGAAAAAAGATATAAAGTCTTTGATGCAGAAGTTAATGACAGTGATGATAATGATTTCTTTTTTAAATCTGAAGAAAAAAAGAAAATTAATAATGAAATTGCTGTTCTGTTTAAGAAGACTGTCAGTAAGATGCTTAAATTTAAATGAATTACAGATTTTAAATTCTTCTTATATATAACTGATCAACTTTAACTCTTCAGTGACTTTCTTATATAAATAAGATGTCAACAAATTAAAGTTAAAAAGAAACATTTATACTCTCATTATTATGAAGTAATCATTATACAAATTAAATCAGAAAATTCTGTAAGATTGAGTTCAACACTTTATGTATTTGAACTTAAAATCAATCTTTTATCAGAAAAGTAAATGTACAAAATAAAACTGCATAAAAGCTTTAATTAACACTGTCTTTAGATATGTAATAAGCACAATAAAACTATAATAGAAGCATCAGAGCAAGATGAAGTCTATATAATTAAATATATTGCAAAAAATCTTAATAAATTTATTCTAATATCTACAGTGTACACATCACATTCAGAGATCATCTTTTCTGCTATTACTTTAAATGTAAGTCTGCATATTTAGATTTATGAACATAATCTTATGACTAACTTCTTAGATATTAACACTGCATCATTAAATGAAAAGATTAAGATTTATAAACTTTAATATTGATAATTTGTTCATCTTGATTCTGCAAAGTTGCATAATCTTTACAAAATAATAATTCTTGAAAAGTCAATTCTCATCATTGAGAACAACAAGAACATATATAAGATTTATGCTTTGATTAAGTTCATTAATAAATAAGATTACACTGTAAATAAAAAAAAGATTAACATTCTTATTCTTATCTTTATTGATATATATAATTTATTATTTTTATTATTTAGCAAATATCAGTACTTTCTGAAGATAATAGATAATCATTTTTAAAAGATGTAAACAATACTGCTAAAACAACATAATAAGATCTTACAGACACTGTAAGAATGATGATTAAAGATTAAACTTTAAATTAATGCAAAGATCTTTGCTGTACAAAGCAACAACAAAATAAAGTTGAAGTTCACTTTAAACAATTAATGCAAATCTTTTAACATTATATTGCAATATATAATGTTCTACATATCAATTTAAAATGACATTGCTGAAAGAGTTATTTAAATCACTGAGAACTCAGTGTACATTATAATTAAAAAAATATAATTATCAATAAAGTTCTAAGTGCAGATAGCACAAACAGATGTTTATCTTTACAATTAAACAGTAACTGATTTCTTAATTAACAGTAAGTAAATGACTTTTAAGAAAGCTTTTATTAATGTAAAGTTATTTATTAATTACATTTATATATAAAAATGTAAGTGCTACAGCTACATTGATCTTAAGTTATTATTTAAAGATAGATGCAATAAATTCATGAATTAAGAATAAGTAAAAGTCTTTATAGACTACATTAAGAAAATTATAAAGCAGTATTAGCTTTAAGCTTTAGATCTTAAGTACATTATTAAAAATTATATTGTAAAGTTTGCTGAAAGTAAGAAGAGAGATACTGTTGATCTTAGACTGCAATAATAAACATTAAATGTTCTTTTAAATAAAAGATCTGTTAAACATTCATAAAAAAAGTTAATTATTGTGAAGATTACAGCTTCAGATCAGACATTCACAACTTAAAACAGTAAAATGCAGTCTAATTTAATCATAATTAAGATTGATAAGTCTTAAGATAAACAATATGAGATTAAGTTGACTGTAATTAATTTAGATGAGTTGTTAAATGAAAAGATCAACACTGATTAAGTTAAAATAATGACATTTAAAGAAGTCAGAATCTTTCTATGCATTAAGATTCTGAAATGAAAGAAAAATAATGATGATGATAATTAAGATGTAGATGAGTTCTTAATTAAAATATTAAGAATTATGCTGACACTTACAGCATTCTTTACAGATAAAAAAGATTCTATAATTAAATTTAACATTTTAACATTTATCATTTATGCTGAAGCAGTGAGAGACTCAATCTGAGAAGAAATGTAAAAGAACATTATTTATATAAAGTTGACAGTCTTGACAGCAAATGAAACATAAAAAGAGACTGTGTCATTAAGAAAAATTAATATTATAATCAGTAAATAAATCTTTAAATTTAAACTGAACATCAACAGATTCTTAAATAAGCTTAAGATAAAATTTGTAACAAAAAACTTCTCATAAATATATAATGTTGATTATAAGAACATCTTTACTTTCATTATTAAGTTTAATACTTTGTAAATCTTTCTGACTATTGTTGCACTTAAAAATCTAAAGTGTCATTAAGTAAATGTCAATAACATCTTTACAGAATTCTTTCTAAAGAAAACAATCTATATAACATTTTTTTTTAAAGTTAATATTACATCTAATTATATTCTGTGCATACTGTACAGTCTTTATGATCTTAAGCAAGTCACACAGAACTAATATAAATAATGTATCATTAAACTACTTAAATTAAGTTTTCATTAAAGCAAAACTGACTTCTATTTTCTTCTTTACAGCATTAAAAGAATTATGCTGCTTCTTTATATAAACAATATTGTTATAACTTCAACAAATCTATCATACATTCTCTGATTTAAGCAAGCTCTTATGAATGTGTTTAAAGTTAAGAACTTAAAGAAGATACAGAAAATTCTTAACATTTAAATTATATATAATTGTAAAATGAGAACTCTGTGCCTGAATCAGACTCATTATATAAATAAGATATTAAAGAATCTTTATATGTAATCTGATAAACATAGAGTCATCAGCATTTTATTTAATAAATATGATGTTTTTTATTTCACTGACTTAACTGATTAAAGAATAGATTAAAGACAGTATTAATAGATAATTAAAAGTTTAATGTACACAGCAATTTATATTTAATTAAATATTATCTTCACACTAAATTGATTAAATCAATATCTTAGTGATTCTGTAAAGCATCATAAATACACACTTAAGAAACTATTACAATACATAAGATCAATTATCAATCTTAACATCATATATAGCTTTAATGAGAGTCAAGTAATGCTTAAATACTTTGACTTTAATTATATTTTAAATAAACAGAATTGAAAATCAATTCTAAAATATGTTTATATACTTAAAGATGAATCAGTATTGTAAATAAATCAAAAATAGAAGTTTGTCATTATTTTAATTACTGAGATTAAATATATAATTATGTCAATGTATACAAAGATTGAGATCTGACTTGAACAGATATTAAGAAACATAAGTATAAGTAAATATCTTGAAGTTAATTTATATTATGTAAATATTTAAAAGAATAAAGTTCATTAAGTATCTTTATTCATTTAGCTTAAAGAAGACAATTAAGCTGTTTTAATTTTAATTAAAAATATATATATACATAAATAGTTAAAGTACATCAATATCTTTTATTACAACATCTGTAATCTGCATAAGTGCAATCAGATTCAGATAGACTTTATGCTCAGTTAAAAGATAATTATTAACAGACTTATTAAGTGTCTGTTTAAGTGAATCTTTAAGCAATTCATTGAATTCATAAAACTCACTGTTAATAATTAATTAAATTCTTAAATGATTTGTTAAACTCTTAATGATGTGTTTAGTCATTTAATGTTTGCTGTCAGTGAAAGTCAATAGATGCAGTCTTACTGAGTGAAAGTGTTGAGAAGTGATGTTTTAGCTACTTTTATAAAGTAAAATAAAATTAACATTAAAAATTAAGTAAAGACTCTGCTTACATTAACTGTAGTCAACATTCTTTTTACTTCTTCTGTAACTTTCTTAATTAAGATGTGCTCATAAACAACATGATTTAGAGATTTCACTAGACAGCATAGTATAGCATGAGTATTTACTTTCTTTCAATAATAATAAATTTAAATATAATTTTAAATATATTCACAATGTATTGTTCTGTCTCTCTACACATTACTTACATTCTTGATTAGATGCTTTATATTATTCTGTAAAATTGTTTAAACATTGATAATATATGTTATTTTATTTGTAAAAGTATGAAAATATTTTAATAATACTTCTATTAACAGTATAGTCTTTACTAAAAGACTATCTTGTCTTTGAGTTGTCAAGAAGATGAAGTTTGCTTAAAGAACTTTATAAATTTAATAATATTAAATATATTTATTACTTATTTTTTCTTCTTGCACAACATACTTCTCATAGTACTGATTATCTTTAAATGTATTGTTTTTATTTATTATTTCAGACTGTAAGTTTTCTTTTTAGTTTATAGCTGCTGAAATGTGAAATTTTCTGACTGATTAAGTCTTTACATCAGATGTGAATGTTATTTTGATGATGAGAATGAAAATACATTGAGAATATATTGAGAATATATTCACAATATATTGTGTTGTTTTCTCACTCATTGTTATATAAGTTTATGTAAAGTTATTGATATTCTGATGAAAATGTCAGATTTTTATATCTTGATTGATCTTGAGAAGTTTTGAAAGATTGAATGATCTTTTGATAATTTCTGTCAAGATTATCTGAGGTTTTAGTGAGATCATCTGACATGCATTGTTCAGGCACTGCGCAACAGCTTGAGTGAGTAAATGATGAGTAAAGTGGTGGAAGCTGAAAGATGGGCAGGAGTGTGCGGCTCGAGGGAAGTTGTGTAAAGTCACATCCAAAGGGCTATCCTCGAGCAGCCCTATAAGCGCAGGTTTCTAGAATACTGTACCGAGCCCTGAACAGTGACCACTTTATCGACAATAATCTGATAGTGCCTTCTAAGTCCCAGCCAAAAGCTGACTCGGATATCCTATCGCGTATATATTTCGTTCTAAAGCATCCCCAACCTCACCAACCCCCGCCGATACATACAAGCGCAAAGATCCAGAACTAAGCGATCCAAAACCAGATTCGTTCCAACAAGTTCCGCGGCACAGGCTTGACGTCCTCCTCCTCCAGCCGATCCGCGACCTCCTTCAGGGTAAAGACGTCGATCTGGCTGACCTTGTAGACGAGCGGGGTGCGGTACCAGATCTTGTGACCGAGGTAGAGGACGATGAAGATGGGCAGGGTGATGTAGGCGGCGAGGAAGTTGGCGGCGGAGAATTTGCCGGGGAAGAAGATTTGGAAGCCGTTGGTGAGGGTCAGGACGACGAGGAAGATGAGGGTGAAGTAGGTCATGTAGGGCTGGAAGACGGTTTTGTAGGGCCGTTGCTCGAGCACGGAGTGGTAGGCCAGGGCTTTGCGGAAACGCTGCGGGTAGGGTGTCAGGGACGGCCAATATGTTTCAAGAGTCGGAGGGGGTGAAGAACTCACGAGGTAGGTCATCATGATGCAGATCCACGCGATGAATCCGCTGATGGTGGTGAGGTTGAGGAACCAGTTGAAGACGGCTGCCGAACCGGCTGACACGCTGAGATAGACGAGACACGCGAGGGAGGCGCTGAAGAGGACCGCGACCCAGGGCACTCCCCGCTTGTTGCATGTGCGGAAGATCGACGGTGCCTGGCCGGTGATGGCCAGCGAGTAGAGGGACCTAGAACCGGCGAAGAGGAAGGAGTTGCCGGCAGACCAGGCGGAAGTCAAGATGACGGCGTTGATGACGTGATTGAGGCCCTTGATTCCGGCTCGCTGGATACCTAGCACGAAGGGACTCGCGCCGGCGTTCGTCTTGCCGGAACTGACGGCCTGCAGAAGCTGTGGGTCGTTTGATGCGACTATGATGCTGATCACCAGGGATCCGAGAATGTAGAAAACGCTAAGCCGGTAAATGAACCGACCGGCCGCTTTGGGGATGTTCCTTCTCGGGGCTTCCGTCTCCCCTGCGCATAAAATGACTAGTTCCGGTGAGAGAATGAAGGCAAATCCACTTCTGACGAGTGCTGTCCAAAACGCAAGGAACCTTCCAGTGCTGCCACTTGCAGCGTATTCTTTAAAGGCTCCCGGATGCTGCCAGTATCGGAACCCTAATCGATCATGGTTCGGCCCACCACCGAAGAATAAGACCACTCCAAGAATAATGAGGCCAATAATCGCGATGATCTTGATCGAGGCAAACCAAAACTCGGACTCGCCGTACCAGGATACGACAAATATGTTCAAAAGTACGCATACTAGACCGATTTAGGTCAACCGAGTTCCACACAACATTCTGAGGACTTGTGGAGCAATCTACCTGCCAACATTATCGTTATCCATACTGCCACGTGCACACTGGTCGTCCAGTACTAATTGACGAAACATAGTCAGCGCATATTGCGAGTTAGAGCCAGGGTTCCGGCCTACCTGGATAACAACCGATGCCGCCGAGATCTCGGCCGCAACCAGCATTGAGTAAGCGTACCAGTAGTTCCAACCTGCGGTTGTCAGATCCAGGTCCAGCGCGTCATCGCACATCGACAAGGGAATTCACCTGCAGCGAATGCCAGACTGGGTTCGAAGAAGTGTCTGACGTAGTAAGGGGCGGATGCACCCTGAACGGGCATGTAGGTAGTCATCTCCGCCAAAGCATTCATGACCGCCCAGATGATGAACGACATGACAATGAATGCCATGAAGAGGGGTGCCGGCCCGACAGTCGACAGTGTCGCGCCGCTACCGACGAACAGACCCGTCCCGATCTTGTTCAGGTCAGCATTCATCCACCCTGGTAGAAGCTTGGTCCGATACGCACACATCCACCTATATGGGTAGAGAGGAAGTCAGATCAATTCACACAAAGTCGCAATCACCGAAGCGAAGCATCTCACCCAAAGCAATCAACTGAATGTGCCGACTCTTGAGCCTCCGCTGCGTGTGGCCATATTTGGATTCCTCGCCGAGTACCTCGACTCTGGCGACTTCTTCTCTATGCTTGCCGGAATATGATCCACTGCCATCGTCTATGGTGCCGCTCACTGGGTATTTTTCGTGGTCGTACATGGTTGGGACGTACGAAAGGACGGGCTGGGGAATTAGAGCCGGGGGGAAGCACGAGGGGGGTGGGGCTCGTCCCTTATGTATGAGTTTGTGGTTACAGCTCCTTAGCTTCGACCTTAATTGATAGCTTGAGGTGCATATCCGTAGATTCGTTATCGAGAGAGAAGCGGGACGAGAGAAGGGTGGTACAGAGTCGTACCAGTGATCCGGTTACCCTCGGTATGCTGGCCCGCTGGGGTGGGTTTCAATCAATAATGATCAGGACGGGTTTGAACGAACCGCTCCACTTGAAAGACAGTCAGTCCCGGTTTTAATAACGTTAGCCTAGCCTAGCCACCACACCCTTACCTTACTTCTCTCACTGGTGAGCCCGCTACCGCTTACCTCAAGGTAGGAATAAGAACCGGTACAGTGTTCTAGAAGGCCCAAGTACAGTAACATGCTCGGAGCGTTCTATTGTTCCAATTTAGGTATGGCGTCCTTGTGGAGGTTCGCAACCGATGCGCAATCGGACGGCTGTGTAAGAGATGCGTTATCATGACTGTTGTTGATTGTTTCGCATTGTTTCGCATTGCTTCCGACTGTTTGAACATTGTTTCATGGCTTATTATCTCATACCTTGTAGCCCTATTCGTAGTTGATTGAAGGAATCGACAAGGGAGTACCCAGGAGATACGGTATGGTATCGCAAAGTTTTTGACGAGTGGATTATGTAAGCTAGTGTTTTTGGTGAGGTACGACAGAGTACGGGGATTTACTGCGAGAGGGGAGGGGTACCCAGGGATGATTGTACCCAGGTAGATACCAGGTAGATTTGATGTGATACATGATTAAGGTACCTGAGGTACCTTATATGTAAAGACGATGACGATGACGCCGGATAGCAACTGTGACGGTTTCAAACCCAGAGCCAAGGCCAAAGTTAGGGCTAGGGCTAGGTGTTGGGATCAAGGTTTACAACCCTAGTCAACGGAAGATGGGGCATGTCAAATGGAACAGAGCTGGTAGAGATGAAGGGGGAGAGGGAGAGATCACTCTAGAAAAGATGAGCAAGGTTATGGGCTAAGGTATTGTTGAAGGTCGAGAACGATGGAACTGTCAATTGCGCTGGGGTCTTCTAAGGAGGCTTCTTGGCGGGATTGCAAATCTCACGCAAGGTAGAGAAGCAGGTACCTAAGATACCAACTAGATATGGAGATGGTGGCGGTACATGGTGAAGAGGGAATGGTCCTGGAGTTGTTCTGTCGAAGGAGGTCTACCAATATCTTAATTAGATCGCGTCCGCGCCAATGCTGCCTGCCAAAGGTTTTGCGGTTGGTTGGGAAGATCATGAGCAGAAGGCATGTATCATTCGGCCAGGTTTAGTGACAGACTGTGTAAATAGTATAGTCTGAGCTCAGCCGCGTCTTCAAATCTAGTTCCGGATCCAAAGATCCTCCGCCTGTCGTCGATGTAAGATCCGCCCTCTCATCTCGTAATCGTTGGGTGGCCGAGATCCACCTTCTGCGGTGCGGACCCGGGCGCGTGGATATCGGCTGCATGTTATGAGTCGGAGACTCTGGACCGGGAAGCGCAAGAAAATGGTGACGAGAATACCGATGGTCGCGACCACGGCGCCGACGATGCCGGCGATGGCACCGGGGTCTAGAGATGTGGGTTGGGACGGTGGGCTTGAACTCGTACTAGAGCTTGTCTGCGGGGCGGAGGTTGGAGACTCGGTGCCTACGTTTTAGTAATGCGTTAGCACATCCCAGTTCTGGACTTGCAGGTTGTTTATTGGGAATCGGCGTACCGCTTGACGTACTACTTGGCATACTACTTGCTGAACCGGTTGTCTTGCTACTCACCGTGTTACTCGTAGTGATACTCGTTGCACTGCTTATCGAAGTACTCGTTGCACTGCTCGCCGTGCTAGCTGACGCGCTGTCCATCGTACTGCTTGCCGTACTGCTTGCCGTGCTGCTTGCTGTAATACCAGTCGTGCTGCTCGACATGCCACTCAACGTTCCGTCTCCCCCGGTAGCTGTGCGCAGAACTAGTATCTGCGACGCCGTTGCTCCACAACCATAGGATGTCAAGTGTGTACCGTCCTGTGGGCCCGTTATCCGCTTGTAAACCACGCACGCTGGACTATTGTGAGGGCTGATGGAAATGACGCAACTCGTTAGCTTGCATCCTGTGTTTATTATGGCCAAATGTTATAAAGAAGTGGAAAAGACGTCTACCATGATGTGTAGGCTGTATAGATTTGACTGCAAATAGCTGGGTCCGCACAAACAGTCCCTCCGTAATCCACGCAAGTGTGCCAATCGTTATAACAGGTAACAGCATTGCAGCAGGCGATGAAGTTGATGGCATCACCGTCGATAGTCTGAGTGTATCCTTCAGGGCAAGTCATAGGGGAATCTGTGGAGTTGTCGTAGAGATCAGCAATGGATGTCAATCTAGTGATGAGCATCTTGCAAAGTGAGTGATTTACTTGAGTTCCCACTCACGAAACCCCACGTTTCCACGTCACGAGGTTGTAACCGAGGAGCAGGAGTGATCCAGGCCTCCTCCGCCGACCTCACTGGCGACTTCGCAAGATCTCGCGGACTATGAGTGCCCCTGGTTCCGACGAGCGAAGAAAGGAGATACGACAAGTATAACTTCATATGTAGAGACATTGACGGAGTAATATTAAGTGATTATAGATGAGACTGCACTCAAGTAGATGCGGGTATAGCTACCCACCCCCCTATATAATATCTAGCAACCCTTATGCGAAGCGTCTTCTCGGCAAGCGCTTGCGCACAGATTTGGAGACCAGAGTTTGCGAGCATCGAGGCTCAGCTGAAGGGCGACAGAGAAAGGGGTTGAGTGCCTAATATGAAAGTGGCGTGGCTCGCTTGTCATGTACGGTAGCTTCGTTCAGCCTTGCCCTTAGATCCAATAGTTCAACGAACCGGTGGCTTTCAGCGCAACGTTAAATGTCCAATAGGCCAGACGTCCATCCAGTGTAACGACAGTGTCTTGAGTATACAGGAAACAATAACCGTTAGTGCCGCGTCAGAATAAACAGATCATCTCCACCAGCGGTGCACAAAGACACCCCAAGACGCTGCTGCGGAATATGGCTGTGTTCAAGCAAGCATTGATTGCTTGAGTCGCAGCGTGCAAAATCAATAACCAGCTCGATTGATGGCTTTACCGATGACTGCCTGGTGGACACAAATTCCACCTGTCCCCGTCACTTGACAACCCTCGGCACCTTGAAGCCGTCAGAGCCGGCCAGGAAAGTATGAAAGTGAATGCCCTGTAATCAGGTAGCCAGGAATACATATGCTATTCAGACAGTCCTCAACGTCTATGTTACATCCGCGGCTCAAGTGGGGAGCTTCACATTCTTATATGCTTCGGAGCCGATGGCAGGAAGAACCAGCCGAGGATTACCTGTCTGTAGAAGTCAATAAAGAATCGATGTGGTGTTGGTGTCGATAATCGTGGAGTACGCGGCGAAGAGCCTAGTGATATGTAGGCAGGCTTCTATCGCTAAAAATACACCTTGACGTGTTCCCTGGATAGAGACAGCGACTTGGGGTTCGGGGTATGTATAAGGGCCTTCGCTCTTATGATATTTAGTCCAGCTTGAGGATCTTCCAACTGAACGTACAGTATTGGCCACTCGGATGCATCGATGGCTTTCCAGTGGGCCCGGGCTCTTTGCTTCGTAGGGTTGAGGCTTGGACAGCTTGTAGGATTACTGATACCGTGGTAGGAGCCTTTTTGGGAGGTTCCGATTTGGTACAAACTATGATTGAAGAATGTACTCTTAAAACATACGTCTCCGATATGCGAAGTAAGCCTTCCAAGGTAGACTCCAGTCTCTTCCCCTAAGCTGGGGCCGGAAAACGTCGAAGTCGTAACCCTGCAGCTTGTCCAGCCATAGCTTCGTTGCCACAGCGGGCATAAGCACCCCGAAAGCTCTTTCAATCTCCATGATTTGAGCTTGATTCCCACCACCCGTGCTCGATCGTGGGCCGTACTCATGTCCCTCCTCACCCTCATGCTCGAATTCGTGTCCGACCTCTTTGCCAGCATGAATATTCTTCAACATCTCACGAGCAGTAATGAGATGATCACTGGCCCGTGTCGCGACCGCGAAAACTGCGTCGCGCAACCCCGGCGCATCCGAGCCTTGACGTAGAACATCCTCTTCTTTCACGCCATGCTCTGCCATGACATCCAATGGCAGGGTAACGACGGCCTGTCGTCCGCCTGCACTCTCACTCAGTGCCCCTCCAAGCGCTGGTCTATTGGAGTGATGGTTTGGTGGTGGTGGAAACGCGAGTAATGGCAAGCCTCGAAGAACGGCGGTTATACCTGTCGCTTTGCCAATGTGAGACGCCAAGTGATCGGCTGTAATGGATGTTAGAGGCAGGGCCGAGAGTATGAGGTACAGCAATGTTGAGTATGTATTTTCTGCATAGCTCTCCAGAGCCGTAATAGTCGGATACGGGGGATTATTCATGTACTGCTCCCTAGTACTAATGATTTTCATGAACCAATTCTTGCTCAACCTCGCTTTACCCCCGCTCCTCTGGGCCAGTTTTTCGAGCACATCTGCAAGGAGAACAGCGGCGGGTTGTTTCGGAGGCGAGCCAGCGAAGGTTTCGTTTATATTGTCCCGCCAGAACTGCATACGCATGGCACCGATGGTGGGGTTGGAGACAGAGTCGGCAACTCGAGCAATATCTACATTGAATGCACGGATGGCAAGATAGGCGTCTCGGGAAGCCGGCGGAATGAACGTCTGGAGTGTGTAGGAAGGGGAGTCATACTTTCTATTAAAACGAGTTATCAGCCTGCTGTAATTCAACGGAAGTATGCCTGGACCTACTGAAGAAGATTTGAACAGTATTCTCGTGCTGAGTTGACTTCTGCCCCCGACGCTCCATGTGAAGCTGACACGGTATTTCCTGAAATACTATAGGCTCGTTTCGTCATTCCATATCTTAATCGCCATTGGAATCGTGGTCTCGCTGTCACAAGATACATATTCTCGATCTGACAGAAGTTGCGTCCTCCTCAAATATAATAGCCCTATCCTCAGGTCTCAACGCATTATGAGATTGACGAGATTTTTCAACAGCCATAGTATCCATCTATATCCATTGAGATAAAATCCTAGGAGCGTGGGAAGTGCGATTTTCGTGTACAAAATTCTGGTGACGTAGAGAAATGCGTCGCGTAACCTTTTTATTTCGCGTCTCGGACTACCGGTCTTTCTTGTATACCAGCAATTACTAAGGGCTCAACAGCCCGCGAAACCAACTTCTAAAATATGAGTCATGCGGAAGTCGAGCAGCGTCCGGCGAAGAAAAGGCGATTCTTTGTAGAGGATTCACCCATCGCAGACCGCACGGTCTACGCTACATCTTCGCATGATGAGACCGATGCCTCTGCAGAAAACGCTTCCCACTCGGGGACAACACGAAGCCCGACGAGAGCAAGTGGTCAGGCCGCGAGTCACGTTGATGTCAGCCAAGATGTGGGCAAAAAAGAGGCGCAGAATGGAGGCTTCGACGCTGAAGTCTTTGCAAGCTTTGTGGGCGAGCACGTACCTGAAGAAACGATGGAGAGATTACGAGCTGCTGCCGGTAATAATATGGAACGCGCAATAAACATGTATCTGGACGGATCGTGGAGAAGTATATCTGACTCGATGTCCCTATCACATACGACTGTCTCGGCGTTTGGATCAATGCCTTCGAATCAGGGTCAAGACGCTTCTATCGAACCGATCAATAGTCGCCGAGGCATAGCTGCCGAAAGAACACCACCGGTTCACTCCCTACCTCTGCTCTCTACAATGCCGGAGTCGCGTTATGTTGGAGCATTCGGTGTTGGTGCTTGGGCCACGAGAAGTGGTACCAACTTACTGCGTCATGGCGAGAGCGTTAAGGTTGAACGTACGAAGATAACTCCACCAATGAAGATGGGAAGAGGCGGAAAGGCGACGCAGATACCCAGAAATAACGCTGCCAGAATGCGTACAGATATCATAGTTCGCTTCACCAATGCTCGGAGCGAGGAGGTAGGGAGACTGCCGAAAGAAACGGCAGCTTGGGTGTCCACATTGCTCGACCAGAAGGTCTGTAGATTTGAAGGTTCCTGTGTCTTCGTTCCCGACAGAGTCAGGGTCAATGATACTATATACCTACAACTGCGCTGCTTTCTATTGAGAAAAGCATTCGAGGCTGGAAGTTTCATCAAACCGTTGGACAACAACCGAACCACTGGTATATTCGAAGAGAAGGAGACATCTGAAGAGAAGGATTTGCGACTTAGACAGGTTGCCCTCGTCAAACTTTTCGATGAGATCAACCTACATCCTACATCCATCAACGAGACAACAGCCAGGCACAAGCGCCAAGGTCTACTGCAGGCGGCGGAGGTCGCTGAGCAGTACGACAAGGATCGCGAGTCAAACAAGCAAAAGGCAACCGACGACGGCAATTCTCCACCTGCTGCTGCCGATGAGGCGGAGGATGGCAAAGAGCTTGAGCAGGATCAGCTGGACACCCTGTACAAGAAAGCGCAGTCGTTTGACTTTGATATGCCAGCTGCGGAACCTTCCAGTACATTTACGATGGATCTGAGACGGTATCAGAAGCAGGCGTTGCACTGGATGCTAAGTAAAGAAAGGAATGAGAAGTCAGAGAGCAAGGAAGTCTCCATGCACCCGTTGTGGGAAGAGTACACCTGGCCACAGAAAGATGTGGACGATAAGGAGCTCTCAGGCGTCCTCCACCAAAAATCATTCTATGTCAATCCTTATTCCGGGGAGCTTTCTCTAGACTTTCCCGTTCAAGAACAGAACTGTCTCGGGGGCATACTAGCAGATGGTAAGTCGCCGCTGTCCTTCTGTTTTCGGCGTTCGCAAGCTAAACTTCTCCAGAAATGGGTCTCGGGAAGACTATTGAAATGCTGAGTCTGATGCACTCCCACCGATCAGAAGCAGCTTTGCAGTTGTCGAGTAAACCGCCTTCGTCAGTCAACAGTTTACACCGGCTACCCAAGATTTCTGCATCCATTGAACCTGCCCCTTGCACGACTTTAGTCGTCGCGCCTATGTCCCTACTTGATCAGTGGCAAAGTGAAGCGGCAAAGGCATCACAACCAGGTTCATTGAAGACGATAGTTTATTACGGTAGCGATAAAGCCGTCAATCTGCAGCATCTTTGTTGCGAGGGCAATGCCTCGTCTGCCCCGAACCTCATAATCACCAGTTACGGTGTGGTTCTCTCCGAGTTCAACCAGGTAGCTGCTCACGGTGGCGATCGTGGCTCGCACGGCGGCCTCTTCTCTCTCGATTTCTTCCGAGTCATCTTAGATGAAGCCCACTACATTAAGAACAGGCAATCGAAGACTGCAAAGGCCTGCTACGAGTTGAACGCTCAGCATCGATGGGTCCTAACGGGCACACCAATCGTCAACCGACTGGAAGATCTGTTCAGCTTGGTTCGGTTTCTCCGGGTCGAGCCATGGAGTAATTTCTCCTTCTGGAAAACTTTTATTACAGTACCATTCGAGTCGAAAGACTTCATCAGAGCATTGGACGTGGTTCAAACGGTACTCGAGCCACTTGTGCTTCGAAGGACGAAGGACATGAAAACACCCAACGGCGAAGCATTGGTCCCGCTGCCACCTCGTACCATTCAAATCGAAGAAATCGAGCTCTCTAAGCCTGAACGTGAAGTCTACGATTACATCTACAACCGGGCCAAGCGGACCTTCGCCGCGACCATGGAAGCCGGAACGCTTATGAAGTCCTACACCACCATATTCGCACAAATCCTTCGCCTCCGTCAATCTTGCTGCCACCCTGTCCTCACCCGCAACAAAACCATTGCCGCCGAAGAAGAGGAAGCAGCTGCCGCGGCGGACGTCGCCAACGGTCTTGCGGATGACATGGATCTGCAAGAGCTCATCGAACGCTTCACCTGCGACGAAGACGAGCAGGATGCCAACAAGTTTGGAGCCCACGTCCTGAAGCAGATCCAAGACGACGCGGACAACGAATGTCCCATCTGCGCCGAAGAGCCCATGGTCGAAGCCACGGTGACTGGATGCTGGCACAGCGCATGCAAGAAATGCCTGCTCGACTACATCGACCACCAGAAAGACAAAGGCGAACTTCCCCGCTGCTTCAACTGCCGCGAACCCATCAACCAGCACGACGTCTTCGAGATCATCCGGCACGACGCCGACGCCGACCCCGACCCCGACCTGTACACCTCCACCGCCACCTCTCCCCCGCCCCAACCCCAACGCATCTCCCTCCGCCGCCTCGCCGCCTCCTCCTCCGCCAAGATCGCCGCCCTAGTAACCCACCTCCTCCGCCTGCGCCGCACCTCGCCGGCCGCCAAATCCGTCGTCTTCTCGCAATTCACCTCCTTCCTAGACCTGATTTCGCCCGCGCTGACGCGCGACCACATCCCTTACCTGCGCTTCGACGGCGCCATGGCGCAGAAGGCGCGCGCCGCCGTGCTGCACGAGTTCGCGGCCCGGCCCGGCGGGTGCGTGCTGCTGCTGAGTCTGCGCGCGGGCGGCGTGGGGCTCAACCTGACGCACGCCAGCAACGTGTTCATGATGGATCCGTGGTGGAGCTGGGCCGTCGAGGCGCAGGCGATCGATCGCGTGCATCGCATGGGGCAGGAGTCGGAGGTGAGGGTGTGGAGGTTTGTGGTCAGGGAGTCGATTGAGCAGCGGATGTTGCGGATTCAGGATCGGAAGAAGTTTATGTATGTTTTCTCCCTCCCCCGCTGCCTCACTTCTGGTTGCGTTTGTTGTCGGGGGGGTGGGATGGAGGGTGGCGGCGAGAAGGAGGTCGTTGGTCGTGCGGTGAGTTGGGGCTGGAGGCTGACTTTGTGGGTGTGGCGGGACAGTGCGGGGTCGCTGGGCATGATGAGTGAGGAGGAGAGGAAGATGCAGAGGATCGAGGATATCAAGGAGTTGCTTGGCTGAGCGGGCGCGTGCTTCTGTTCCTCTTTCTTCCGCGGCTGGGTCGCGTTGTCGTGGTGGCTTATTGCAGGAGAGACAGATGGCTTGCTACGGGCTTGGGTAGATTGTACATATGATACGTTGCATAACCTCACTGGGAAGACTTGTTCCCAGGTTGGTTTGATTGGTGCACTGTCGAGGCGCTGTTGCTTTCGGGCCTTAGGTCTTGGCTGTTTGAACTACCCGGTTTTCTAGTGACACATTGTGTTCGCTGCGTGCAGGTCAGGATTTCATCAGGCCTCTGCAACGAACCGCCCTTTACCCCATCCGGAGTCTCTAGAGATCGTCGCAACGGAATTGTACCTTGATTCAATTCCAGTGCTCATACGATATGACTACACTACTCCGCATGTCGACAATGACTGGCACGAAAATCCAACTGTCACCCCCGTTCTCCGTTTGACCTGTTCGTGCCTATCTCTTATCTATTGCATCCCTCCATCCCCGATATTTGCATTATCGCTTCTATTTATGCAACAGCCCCTTGAGCTTCGATCCCATGCTGCCCAAACTAGACGGTTCCGGTTTGCTCGGGTCTTCAGCTGCTGGGCCTGTGCCATGCTCATGGTGAATACCTTTTTGTTCGAGGAGGCCTGTGCGCGTAGGAGTGTCAGTTGTCTGTCTGTCTGTCTGCTCTGCTGATCTACGTCTCTGCGATGGAGACGGAGCTGAAGAGGAGAGTTGTGCGGAGTAGGGTACAAGGACTCACGGGTAGCCTCTCTACCTGCGCCAGGTTTTGTAGCATCAAAATCCCCGCCATCGGCCGCCATGCCGGAGGTTTTGACCCATTCTTCGCCCGTGCCCTGGTTCTCCTTCTCCTCCCCGTGGGCCCCGCCGCCTTCTTGGCCTGGATGTTTCTTATCACCATCACTGCCGCCACTGTGATCGACGGTACCGAGAGGCTCGCCGGAGTGGTCGTTGGGATCCTTGTTCTCCTTTTTCTTTTCCTGTTGGCCTGAACTGGTATCCTCACCAGCCTGGACTTTCTCCGTCATTTCCTTCTCGCCCTTGACGGCACCAGCTTGCTCACCAGTGGGCTCTTCCATCGGACGGTCAGCGCCTTGTTGCTTTTGAGTAGGTTTCTGTCCGCTTGCAGGGTCGGCGGAGACGGACGGCTCGGCGGCACCGAAGCCACCAATGGGATTGTTGCTTATTCCGTGCCCCCGGTTGTCAACGGAGCTGCCGCCAGCTTCACTCTGGCGGACGTCGGAGAACTTGGGGTCGTTACTGTGCATGTCTGTCACACCAGTCTTGTCGGTGTTATGCTCCGGGCGTGGTCGATTGCCTTGAACGTTTCGGCCTTGTTGCATGCCACCAGTAGGCCCTGACAAGGTGTCATCTTGGCCGGTTAAACGATTTGAAGTACCACCAGACCTACCGGCCACATCCGATCCGATGATTCCCGACCCTGTCTGTCCGCCTTGGTTAGTCGTACCACTCGACGTATTCTCCGAACCTGTCATTCCCCTGTTGCCGGAGTTATTGTCTTGGCTACTCATGTCCCTCGATGTATCATCGTAACCTGTCATCCCGCTGCTGCCGTCAGTATTGACAGCGGTAGTACTGCTACCTGTGGTGTTGACGCTGGCGCCGCCAGATCCGGTCGTAGGAGCACTGCGCCTTTCATCTTGGGGGAACTTGTGGCCATCGAGATCGACGCCGTGGCTCGGACCGAAACGGCCCTCGATGCCATGAGCGGCAGGGCCCTCATCTATCACTTGTACCTGCCCTCCGGATGGGGTTATGAATTCGGATATTTGATCTATCGAGAGATTGGTAGTGCCACCTGGCTGACCGCCAATTGACGAGGTGTGGCCAGACCCCATTGTAGGATAATCCCCGGTTGCTCCTGGCTGGCCGCTTGTGGAAGAGGTATAGCCGGACCCCATAGTAGATGTACCTGGCATGGCGGTTGATTGGCCGCCAACAGAAGAGGTATAACCAGAGCCCATTGTAGGATTATTTCCGGTCGCTCCTGGCAGGACGCTTGTGGAAGAATCATAACCAGAACCCATTGTGGATGTACCTGGCATGGTGGTTGATTGACTGCCAACAGAGGAGGGGTAGCCAGTGCCCATTGTAGAGTGGATTCCGGTCGCTCCTGGCTGGCCGCTTGTGGAAGAGCTATAGCCAGACCCCATAGTCGATGTACCTGGCATCGTCGCCGATTCCCGATCCATCAGTCCGGAGCTCCCTCTTCCATCACCGTCCGAGTCAATGCGAGGATCGAGCTTGTTGGCTAGGGAAGCCGAATGAGGGCCAGCATTGTTCGCATCGCCTCTATCTCTGCCGTAGGCGCCTTCGCCGCCAGTGGTGCCGGTAGAACTCGCGTATGGATTATCACTTCCATAGGTGGATCCACCCAGGGCACCCTCTTCGCGCGTGCTGCGTTCATCCCTGTCGTGACCCGAGCTGAAAGCTGGACGTGCATCATCACCAGGAAGACCTGCAAGACGCGGATTGTCTACGAAGATCCTATGTCAGCTAAAATGTTAAGGGTGGCAGACGCGGTGCAGAGAGGCTCATTGTGTCTAAGCTCAGGGATACACGCTGTGCTTCTGAGTGAAATCCTTCTGCGAAAGAAGAATCGGCATCGTTGGCTTTAGTCAGAAGCTCTCCCGAATTTGGGTTAACGAGCGACATAACGTTTGGGATCGAGTAGAGGACTTTGCTTAATAGCAGTTCGGTGCAGTTATTCAGAGCAATGAATGAAAAGAAAGGAATCACAGAAGACTGTGCGATTGGCTGAGGAGAAATTACCCATGGTGTTTCCGGCATCATAAGGCTCAGAGGCCGTGCCGCGGCCGGTTTGACCAGAAACTGGTTCCTGGCCAGACTGACCGCTACTGCCGCCGAAGACGGCTTTACTCGCTGCACTTGCAGCGTTGGTTATGGACTCCATGCTGTGCGCTTTAAACCAACCACGAGGTAATTAGATGGGAGAAGCGGGGCAAAATCGTCCGTCGGATAGCTGTTGTGAGCTGAAGAAGCTACTCGTCAGCGATCCACTCACGCTGTTACGTCCAGTGAGAGACGATCGCAAGAATGTAGATACCTGAGATGTGATTGTACTGAAGAAGGTGAATTATGATGGGAGTGAATTGGGGGTTTGGGGATGCAATGAAGGGAGCTGTGCGGGATATGATGTGATGTAGAATTAGAGTGAAGTGAACCCCGCTATGAGCTTCGCTTCTTATCGCGCCGTTATCCAGGTCATGGGGGTGCATATAAGGTAATCACGTGCATTTTCGACAACCCTGCGCCAAGCGGGGTACCTGATGACGTCAAGGTGCACCCCTAAGGTAGCTCTGAGCAAGGGGCGTCGAAGTGATCCCGAGAAGACATGGAGTTGCGACTTCGTATTTCGTACAAGTTGTTTGTAGCGCAGACGAACAGTCAAAGAGCTATAGCTGTCAATATCAATAATAGTTAGCGACTATATCTATGTGTACTTCATATTGATTTAGGACTGCACAAGAGCTCATTGCTTTGCTCCCATCGTACATTGACATGAATGACATGGGAAAGGGCTGCATATCTCCGTCATGTACTGTCGCCGAAAGCCCTGAGAAGTCTCTGGTCCCAGAGGATATTGTTTGCCTCTTCACCCTTCTGTCAGTGGATTTCGTCTGCCGGATCAGGTTGTCTCGACACCATGTTCAACGAGTACATTGGATGACACCAAACGTCGGAGAGAAATGAAACGATGTTGATGTTCTCGGCATTCAAGATATGCGAATCTCTTCTCGAAACTCCAGGCTGAAGTCGGTCAAAAGGTGACGAGGAGGTTCAACGTCTAGGCCCAGTTATCTTACATTCCTGCGAAGAGAGAATGACTTGCTGGCATGGGCTAACGCTCTATTCTTGAGCGGTCGACCAGTGTTGGTCATCGCCATCCCGAGTTTCTGTTCCTATGAATTGCTTCCGATGATCCAAATTATCTGCGGAGGCGTTTCGGGTCTTCGTGGTAGTATATCTGGTTGAGACCGATGCACCGTCATGAGCATATAGTTTGGTGACAGTCATAAAACTATTTGAGGGAGATATCGCTGGCCGTAGGTTGCGCCGTCCGAGTCGTTTGTACGAATCAGAAAATATGGTGAAGTTGCAAATGTTGTAGAAAGGGAGAGAGAGAGAGAGACATTGGTCACGTTAGGGCTTAGGGTACGCAGCATTGGTAACGCTAAATCACGATTGGTCTGCGGCTCTGCAGATGAGCATCTCTGACGGTGGCTGAAGAAATCAGACGGTGCGTCTGACGCAAACGAATGGACTCTCAGGATACGTCCCTATCGGCACATCGTGAGAAAGTCGCTCTTGCTTTGGCCATTGTCAAGTCAAAAGCAGCAGAAGTGTCCTTGCGGGGTCGGCTTAGAGTCCGGTATCTCCTTAGGGCTTTCCACTGACCAAGAATTTAGAATATATTGTCCAACTGCGTAAACACATCCAGGAGGGACGCCGTCAGCTATTCACGCAGACTTCGCATCAATATGTCGATGGCGTCGCATTTTGGAAGGACTGCTGCGAGAAGGGTAAAGAGAGGGAGGCAGAACTCAAACTACGCATCGCTGAGCTTGAAAACATTAACACTCCCTTGGCCAGTAAGCCAAAGCGAAGGAAAGGAGCTGTTTTCGCTCCCCGCAAGAGACAGAAGAAGGGTGAAAAGTCAACTGCAGCTGCCACTCATAAGGCAAGTGGGCTAGCGGACGGGAACAATCCGAGTGAATACGATGTAGCAGTTGGATCTGCGGAACAAGAAGAGCACGGAAATGTACCAGGAGGTAAGAATGCCAGAAAATGCATACTCGACCTAACTGATTCTCGTCTTAGAACCGCTCTTCGTGCGCCATCTTTTCTGCTACCGTCGAATGTTACACAGCGCAAGCCCTGACCCGGATAAGCTATCAGCCACATTGGTCTGGCTTTGCTCAGCAACGGCAAGGATCATATCCTCGGTCTGCGACCATCCACATGGTCTGAACAAAATCAAGGACGTCGGTACAGTTTCTGAAGCTCCCCAAGACGACGCTCGACCGCCTATTACGTTCACCTCAAGCCTCACTCTGGCCACACTATTCCGCGCTCTTAACAGAGTGTTTACTCTTTTGGTACACGGATTCAACAAACGGAACGACGGCAGTCAGAACACTGCATACCAGGCCCAAGTGACTTACAGTCTGGTCAAGCTCTTCGGCGAGATCCTAGACGGCACGCATAAAGTATCCGTGGCCATCTCTCACGCTGAACTGGAGACGAAAATCAGAACCCACGGCGACCGTCAACTCCACCACGAGCCCAGCGCACCCGAGCCAGCGGAGCCAGAATCCGATCCACGACCCCATCTCTGCCGAATGTTAGTCGCCATGCTCGCCCATCTCGACGCCACCAAGCCCGGCCACGCCGACCTCTCCGACGGCTTCCTCTGCCTCCTCCTGCAGCGCGCAGGCCGGCGACTTCGCTTCTTCGTCTTCGAAGAAGAACAACCTAACCCACGGAATCCAAATCACAGCAACGAAGACCACCGCCTGCAACTTCGCGCCGTCGAAGCCGTCCAGAAAAGAGCGCGGCGGGAGGAGGCGAAATACCTCATCTGGACTCTGAAGCGGGCAATGACGATCGTGCACGGTCGGCCGGACGTGAGGGGAGACTTGGCGTCGTCGTCGAAGCAGCCGGACAGGACCAGCCTCGCGGAAGTCGCTAGGACTCGCTTTCAGTACACGCTTCTGCAGGGCGTGTTCGGCGCTGACGTGGAGGAGCTCAGAGGTGGCCTGAGCATGCCGGCTGTTGCGGAGGGGGCTGTGGAGGTTGACTTGTCGACGGTGGGTGAGGAGGATACGGGGGAGTGGTTTAAGCAGGAGCTGTGGGCGCTGTGTGGGTGGGAGGCGCTAGGACAGCATCTTGAGTTCGATTCTTGACTGATTTGTTCCCATGAACTGCATCTATCTGTCTCTTCCCTCTTTTGCGGTATCTATGCTGGTTTCATTGTTCTCGATCAATTACGCTACATCTGCTTCCGAGTCTTGGATTTTCTCTCCCTCAAGTCTGGCTGCTATATTCGGCTTTGTACTGGGAAGCGAGAAACAAAGCTCACCCGCCAGCGTCCCGGAATTACCTCCTCTGATCCGTATTCGCAAGACCTGTCCTGTCCCACGTACAACGGGAACTCCGCTTCTCTCACGCGGAGCATGATCACAAGCGTTGCCGATACCCTTACATACCGCAGCCACACTTACCTCATTCATACCCCCTCTCCGAAATCCTCTTCCTCACTCATCCACCATCTCTCCCTCTCTCCAACAGGCGCCTTTTCTCTCCCATCCCCTGACACCCACATGCATCCATGCCTCAACTCGAACCAAAACCCTCTACACTAACCGTAACCCGTCGCTCCGCCACCCAACGCCAAACCCATCCGTGTCATTGCATGCATCCATCAGACCCACGGAGGTCTCCAACAGAGCCAACCCGTGCATGGCTTCAAATGTCAAAGCTAAGCTCGACATGGCAATACCAGCCTTGACATAGACTTTCCGCATCTGTAGGAAAACAAGGCAGGCTTCGCGGTAGCTGTTGTGTGGTGTGCAATGTGCGCGACGGATGGATTGACGGGTAAAGTGGTGCGGATAACGGCGAGGAGGTTCAGAGAAAGAAGCGATTCCATATTACAGCTCTGCTTAGTTTACGATCGCTGGGTTCGAAAATGGGATGGAGGGACCCAGGGAGTATTCGCCGTGCATCACACATTGCAACAGTCGGAATCGACGTCCGCATGCACGCCGTCGCCGCCCGCCACTGGCCATTTCTCTGTACTTTCCTCTTCTCTCCCATTACGTCTCAGCTGGAGGCTCGCCTCTTCTCTTGTACGGATTCGAGTCTGGGCACCTCCCTCTCACCGCTTTAACCGGCGGCCAATCGTATTGCAGCGTTGGGGAGCTGCTCCATCTCCCTTACTCCCCCACCTCCTCCCTGTGACCGTCTCTTGCTGTCCTTGTAAACGGATTGGCGCTCTTCAATCCGTCAATGCTTCGATCCACCAGCAGGCCCACGACACCCGAGTCCCGCGCCATCGAGCTCTGGCGGTGAAACGAGTTGCTGAAGGGCGGTTGTGGCATCGGCGGTGGGTTGAATTAGTCGCAATGAGTTGACAGGGTTGGGTCGCAGGGGGGGTGTAGGTTGACTTGTTGGAGAAGAACCCTTGATGGTGTTAGGTAAATACTTAGAAGGGTAGGTATAGACGAGTAGGGACCTTAGCTATAGACTTCATCACCGTAGCCCGCCAATCTCACGCGCTCTCTCGCGCAACAGTCTCCCTCATGCGCGATTCGGTCCCTTCCCCATCCCTCCCCTGTCCTCTCACAACAAGGCTTCCGTACAGCGCTCCCAGTCGTCTACACAATGCCGCGTAACGTAAAGCCCAAGACGCGCGTACGCGGCGGACCCCATTCCCTCCCCGAACAAGAGGCCTCAATCCACTCAAAGCCGGACTCTTCATTATCTTCAACAGAACCTATGCCAAACGCACTCAGAACACCCCATATCCCCTCCACGCCCCCCACGCCCCCACACCCAGCACCGAAGCAAGCGCCCACTTCAACTCCAGCTCGACCACGCTCCACACCCACAGGGTCCCGACCGCCGGGGCGCGTTTCAGGACGGCGTAGTAGGCGGCGTCGTGCGTGACGTGCAGTAGATGGGTGCCGGACAGGAGGGCGAGGACGAGGAAGAAGATCTGCCGTGTTGGGATCTGGAGGGAGGAGCGCGACGGCGGAAGGAGGGTAGTGGTGGTGGTGAGTAGGAGGAGGAGGACTGTGTGGTTTCGGGGGTGTTAGTCGGATGCCAGGTGGGCAGGGGAGTGAGGAGAGGGGAAAGAGTGGGAGCAGCGTACGGGGTAGAGCGCCGGCGGTCCGCCAGCTGATGTCGGACCATGCGATCGTCTGCCGGTATTGGTGGTGCACGAGGACGTCGAGCGTAAAGTGCAGCATGGAGAGGGTGGTGGAGAGAAAGAGGGCCGAGGCGATGAGGCCGAGGGGATCCTTTTCGCTGGCGGCGTCGTTGTTTGGGGCGTCGTTAGAGGTGGTGGGTGAAGTTTTGATTCCTGATGGCGAGGAGAGTGTGGGGGGAACAGTGGAGAGGGTGCCATCTGGGTTGATTCGGAGGGTCGTGTGTGTGGGGTTTGGGTCATCGTTCGAGGTCCGGATTGGAGATGTTGGAGGGGAGGAGGTTTGCTGGAGGGACTGTTGCCGCTCGGCGGCGATCTCGTAGAGGGTTTTGGATTTGGGCGTGCTGGTGGTGGCAAGGGCGGAGCGGGAGGGTTGGGAGGAAGGGATGGTGGGTTGAATTCGAGTCGGGGTTTGCGCGCGGCGTTCTTTGCGGTTTCGGGGCTTGGTGGCGTGGGTCATTGCTGCTCTTGCTTCGATTGGGGAGCGAATAATCGCCTAAGATGAGTACCTTACCTAACGTTACCCTCATTTGTACTGTACGATCAACGGGAAGCTGTGCTGAAGCTGTGGTGGAGCTGGACCTTCCAGAATGAGGCTAGAAGCTTGATACCTTACGGGAGCAAGGATGTACTAACTACCTCAAGCCTAGCGTCGCGTGGCTGCTTGCCGAGCTGCAAGGCACATCCAAAAATCTACTTTGAACGTTGTGGTTTATTCCTCGAATTTCTTGTGATAGAAAGCCACCTTGTTGCTCGAGGTTCATACCAGTGACGGTAGGTGCTATTATGTCTACAAGTTAGACTGCGCGCTCCATTCTGTCTTCTCATTGTCACGACGATAACGACGGCAACCCCGACAACCCGACAACGATGCATCCATACCTGACAACGGCCGCCTATCTCCTCCCCATCCTACCCATCCTCTGGTTCTACACCGCCCAAATCTCCCGCACGCCAACCTTCCAAAAAATACGCAACAAGCGCATCTGCCTACTCATCGCACACCCCGATGACGAAGCCATGTTCTTCGCCCCAACGCTGCTGGCGCTAACAGACCCTGCCATGGGGAACCACGTTAAGATACTGTGTTTGAGTACTGGTATGGAATACACTCCTTGCCTTTCGCACCCTATTCTGTCCCGGCAGAGCACATCCTCCCCCAACGACCACCGAGCTGAAACTGGGCATAATCCCAACAGGCAACGCCGACTCGCTCGGCCCCCTCCGCAGGACCGAACTCCTCTCCAGCGCCCTAACCCTCGGCCTACGCTCCACCTCGGACGTCTTCGTCCTCGACACGCCCGACTTCCCCGACAGCATGGCCGCCTCCTGGGACACGGGGAAGATCGCCTCGGTGCTCGCCTCCGCCTTTGCCCCCTCTTCCCAAATCTCAACGTCGCGATCCCCCGAATCAACCATCGACGTCCTCATCACCTTCGACTCACACGGCGTCTCCGGCCACGCCAACCACCGGAGCCTCTACCACGGCGCCGTCGCCTTCCTGCGCACCCTGATGCGCAATCACGCCGGCTGGGCCTGTCCCGTCACGCTGTACACGCTGACGTCGACGGCGCTGGTGCGGAAGTACGTTTCTGTCTTCGACGCGCCCGTCACGATGCTGCTGGCGGTGTTGGCTAGCATGCGCGCTTCGCGGTCGGCTTCGTCACGGGGGTTAGTTGGGCGAGAGGGCAGAGAGGGGCCGAGGGACGGGCCGGGGCGGTTGTTTTTCGTCAGTGGTCCGACCGAGTACGTGCGGGCGCAGAAGGCGATGGTGCGTGCGCATCGTAGCCAGATGAGGTGGTTTCGATGGGGGTGGGTTGTGGTGGGGCGGTTCATGGTCGTTAATGATTTGAAGAGGGAGAGGGTTGTTTAGAATGTTGTCTGTTTTCCTGGTGGGTTTGTAGGATAATATTGTAGTGGAGGCAGGTGGTATGTATATACATATATGTATATGTAAACGGTACATTGTTTCCCAAGCCCAGGGTCACACGTAATCAATCCTATGCAACATTGTCACACCTGTAAATCAGGACATGCCTTGAATACAAGTGTTGTGGTATAAGGATGGATATCTTTTACATTGATTATGTATAACTAGAGCAGGAAAAGTGACTGCCCCATGTTGACTGCCCCGAGTCATTCCGCGCTAACACCCGTTCGGTACCTATAGCAAAGAAGTTGACGTTACATGACTTTACACATCCCACTCCACCTCTGGGTTCCAGTAATGGTCAATCTGCATATCTGTCCCTTGAATCCACGGTAGGTCATCCAAATCCAGCATATCATCTTCTTCTGGTACCTTTTCTCTGTGGGCCTTGCAATCATCAGTGACTCTCCAGTAGACACATCAAAACCAGTCATGCCACAAAGGCCACAGGTGGAAAGAAGAGGATCTTTGTGGGTGATTTGAGGAGATTCCTTGGCGCTGATCTTTAAACATTTCTTGGCTGGTTCCTCATTCTCGTGCGCTTCCGAAGCTTCCTTTGCAGGTCTTTTGGCTGGCCTTTCACCGCCTTGTGCCTCGTAATCTTTCCAACTCTCTGCCGTCCCTCTGGAGTCATAATGAAGGTATTGGGTTTCTTTGGCAGCGTGACTCCTTTGTTCAGCAAGAACTTCTTTGCGTTGGACTCCGCTCTGTAGCCTGCACCGTACTTCTTGTGAGTCAGCTTCTTGGCCGCCTTTTGTCGAGCCAGTTGGTCGTCGCTCCAGGTGCTGCGGTACAACGCCTGTCTTTCTGCCTTGTGCCACGCCAATTCCTCGGGGCTGGTAAGCGCCCCATCACAAGGCTGGTGGGCGCCCAACACGGGGCCGGTGGGCGCCCAACATGGGGTTGGTGGGCGACATATCCGCGGTGGGATCAATAAAGAGTTGTTTGAAGGGGATGGAGCGGTTCAGGCCCCAGTAGGTGGCCCTAAACCACCCAGTGGGAGTCCATCGATGTTCCAGCGACATAGGCTAGCACACTCTGGCTGTTCAGCTGCGGAACTATGTGCAAGGAATTGAAGCCAAATCCCAAACACGGTCTCAGCTACCAGACCGAGGATTCGTACTTCCTGGCTTGGATTCAAAGAGCACACGGTAGTGCATCTGGCGCTTTACATCACTGTCCACCATAGTGTAATGGTACGATTTAGCCCTAAATCGTGAATTAGCCAGGATACACATCGTTATGAGCTGTTAACTTAGACAGATTAATTACTTCTTTCTTCTGCGTCCAAGATTCTCATGTTGATCATGGACCCAGAAATTCAACCCCTTTCCTGAGCCAGTCACTGACCCAACATAAAGTTGATGGTGATGCCCAGGTTCACGGGCTTTCAGGCCTCCAACGTATACGACTGGGCTGTGCGTGTTCACAGTGTCTAATGACTTTATGTCACTGATGATTGGTGGATCCTTTTGGGAGCGCATGCTCACGGCTTGAGGGAGGCTCCCGAGCAATATGATTATGGTGGTCAGGATCAAGAGCTTCGAGGCGCCTCTCATATAGGCGCCTGGATGATAGGAATGGACGGTGTCTAGTGACTTTATGTCATCGATGGTAGGGGGATCCTCTGGGGAGAGTGTATTGAGTGATCTTTGTCACCCAGTAGTCCAACGATTGGAATCTCAGCTCCGGTACCATCTGGGGGTCATTTATATCACAGCCCAACAGTCCATCCAAAACAGAAGTGAGACGGTCTTTAAAAATGCTTGCTTGTGCCATGGTATAAATGTAAGGTGAGGTAGAGCGAAGCCATTCCATTATAGAACACGGAACCAGCGTTCACAAGCTCGTTTTCGACCTAGAGCGACGAGTCCCGGCAGCTGCTGCATGACTGATGCTTGCTGCCCTGCCAAATGGGCATGCTGAGTGAGGTTGCGTTGAGGTTGGTGGCTGTTTCGAGGGCGTTGGTGAGTGCGGTGGTGAGAGGTTGGGGGATGGTGGGCAGTCCATTGAGGTAGGCAGACAGTGAATACAGAAAAAATTCCATCGAACCTACCAATTCAGGTAAAAGGCTATCTTGTGAATACCAAGCCTTACGTACTTTAAACGCCAAGACACAATAGGGCACGACCACCACCCAACCGCCCTACCGCCCTACCATCCACTACCAGGTATGAAGAGGGATAAAAGTTCGGCGGCATATGCAAAGCCTGGAAGATATGAATAGGTAGGGTATCTAGAGCTGGGACGAGGTCTTCGATCTCAAAGCTTACAGCTTAAACCCATGAACGCCATAAATCTTTACTCCAAGGCTAGTTCCGTTGAACAGTCTGCTTGTCAGATCTCCCTGGCCCATGGCCGTCAAGTGGTTCATTCCTTGCTTGAAAAGGTGTTGTATGCAGATGTTTCACAGTTTCCTTTCCGGCTGTCGGTTTAATAATTCTGCTTGGACGGTGAAGCTGCCTTACGGTAGCAGTCGGTCTTCGACCTGACAAGTTTTGCTCCTTGGCGGGAGACACATAGTATTCTCACTCACGGCTTTTGGTGAAGGGTACATACGTCAAATGCAGGCACAGATGCAACTTTACTGTCCTTGAAGTGCCGAGTTGGTGCACTGCACGGCCTTTCATTCAACTTCCAGGATCGGAGCCGTCTGCAGCAGAACCATTTTCACAACGCTACCCACACATCATCAACGAATATTCGTACATATCAGCCCAAGACTCCTGTTTTAAGCCATAGGCTTAATTGATTGATGGGTCGTGATACTACATGCCTCCATCCCCAGAAGCGACCCCTGATACAGTACAGTAAGTAAAAAGGCAGTAGTAGCAAAAAAGCAAAATCGCAAAAAATTTATACTTGTGCTCCTCGACGGGGAATCGAACCCCGGTCTCCCGCGTGGTTGACCATATTGGAATATATGACAAGCGGAAATCATGACCACTAGACCATCGGGGATGTTGTTGAAAAACAAACAACGTTTATGATATATGACTGAACAAAAAAAGTATAGACAACTCCCTCAATAACAATGCTAGATCGTGAAGCGAATACTCTCTCTTTTCTCTTGAGATACGATGATTGACGTGCCCAGGCTTCAAGAATGTAGTCGTGCTGATCTGGGCACGGGAGATACCGCATCCTGGGCGGTCGGACGACAGCCAGGTTTCAGCAGGGGAGGTCTACGTGTCGACCATGTGTTGAAATATGGCGTTGTCAACATACTCCCGTAAGTCTACTTCCAATCTCCATTGAGGACTACGAAATGCTAACTTTATCACTTCTTGTGTAGACTAATTGAACGTGTTCAGCAAATGTGACACGTTGTGTTCCTCGTTCGTTGGAAATCTGACAACCATGAACGGCCTGTTTCTTCCGCCTTAGCCTCATGTTCGTTTCTATGTTCTTCACTGGGGTTCTCCTTACACACAGTGAGGATCATGTTGCTGTTATCGAAGGAGGCTTGACTCCTCTGGAGCTTTCTCTGCCACGGTGGATGGGTTAACAAAGGTCGGGGATGGGCAGAGGGGTGAGGAGGGGCGGGTGGAGGGGCGGGCTGGTCCGAAAGATGTGGACTGGACATTTTGAAGCTGCCTGAGATAATTGCTTTGGACGACAACGGCGTCCTTATCTTCATCGTCAACAATACTGTGGACCTCAATCTTTCCCCCCTACACTTGTGAGGATCGCCCTGGGTAGGGTCACGGGTCCGGTCGGGTTAACCCGGCATGGCAAAAAGTGCATCCGACCTTGACCTGACCCGACCCTGCCCCTCTCGACATACCCTCTTCCTACGAAGCCAGCCTACCTTGAACAGATGAAGTCTCGGGCACTGTTTGGTTGCCAGGAACCAGAGTTCTAACGTTAGTATGTGTTTGAGCTTGCATGGCTACATACTCCTAGCTAGAGCTGATGTTACAGGGCCTACGGCACGCACCATATAATCAACAACCAGGGGAAGGGGTGGGGGGTAAATATTGACATTACTACGAAATTAACCCCACCACCAGCTTGCTTTTTTGCGCAGTCTGGGCCGCAAATGTTTCAATTGGGACGGCCGCCAGAGTTCCCTATCCAGCAGTGCCATATTGGCCTTCATCTCTCGCGTGATCCAGGTTCTCACCTCCAGCGCCACGAGCGAGTCCACGCCGTATGAGTACATAGGCCGGCTTGGGTCGACCTCGGATGGGGAATCCGCAAGATCTCGGCCAATTTCGTGAACAAAGCGCCTGTGATAATGTTGGCTGCTGCGGAAAGTCTTGACGCAAGCGGGGCGGCAGCGGCACCTTCGCCTCCCGTGCTGGCGGGGGACAGGATAAGGCACTTGCGACAGCTAGTGATTCGAATTGGGGATCTTCGAACCATGGAGGGCTAGGAAGACAAGGAGTGGCCAAGATATGCCAAGGCCAGTTCAAATCTGCACGGGGCATCCTTCGTCACCACCTCGTTTCTGCTGCTGGCCGTTGATCAGACTCTTCATCAGGGCGTGGAAAGCAGGCTCACGGATGCCCAGGATCTCTTCCCATAGCTGAAAATTGTGGCCGCCCATCTCGGCAATGACGCCGACGTCAAGCGTGATGCCCTAGTTGATCGAGACAGCCTTGAACCCTTGTGCGCGGCGGTAGCGGGCCAGGGCGTCTTGGGACGAGCTGCCAGCGCTGTACTGGGCCTGGCCGGGGTTTCCGCAGAGGCCGGAGATGGACGAGCAGAAGATCATGAAGTCTAGCGGCCGCTCGTGGCCGATATTTTGGTGCTGTTCCACGTTCCTTGGACTTTTGCCCGCAAGGGTATCGTTCACTTCTCAAATACTTATTCTCGACCAATACGTCGCGAAGTACCATAGCCATCTAGATCACCCCTTTGTTGGGCGGGAGCTGCTGTGAGCACAGCTCCATGGCGGCGAGGAAGGAGACTTGGTCAGCAACGTCACCACAGAACATCTTGACTGGTGCCCCGTGTGCCGGCAGCTCGTCAACGTTTGCCTTAGTTTCGGGCTCGGTGTCTCCGGATCGTGAGACGAAAGTGATGCAACGAGCTCCAGAAGCGACATCCTCCCTAGCCAGACTGCGGCCCAGACCGCCCAAACCGCAAATAAACAGGAACATCGCATTGGGATTGAGCTCGAGCGAATCCTTGGCCTTGCAAAGCACGGGGGCCTTAGCCTTATCTTCTTCGCTGAACGATAGGACCATCTTGCCACGATGCTTCCCCTGCTCCATAACACGGAAGGCATTCTCCGCCTACCCAACGGGTACACGGTCAAGGGGTAATGCACATAGAGAATACCCTTGTGCAAGAGCTTGAAGACATCGTTGAGGGCCTCGCCAGCGCAGCTGGGTCTCCATCGATGAGAGTTGGCATGTCGAAAGAAGCAAAGGTGGTGCTTTTGCCGAAGGGTCGCATATTGAGGCGTATGTTGTCCGTGATGTCGCGCATACCGATCTCAACCAAAGTCCCAACGGTGGCAATACAGTTCCACGAGACGCGAAGGAGCTCGTCGGCTAGGGAGTTGAGGACGCAGCCAACGCCGCGTCCACCTGTCATGCGCTGAATGTCTGTGGCGAAACTGCTATCGCATGAGTTAATTGGCAATATCATACTGCTCCATGATGAACAGATATAAATACTTTAGTTGGCCAAACAAACTCATTGCACTTATATGCCGTTGATTTTAGATACTTAACTTTAAAAAAGAACTAAGTTTGGACAGTAGATAGATATTATACACTTTCTCATACACGATCTTGGTTCAAAGAATCAAAGATCCTTACACATCATGAGCATTGTGAAACTTCAGTGCTCTTATAGAGTGATGAATCTGTCAAAGACTTAGGTTTCATCTGCATTTTTTATTATTCAGTATTTCATCATTCTTGAAGTGACCTTAGGGTACTGTTTTGTTTGGACGTACAGTACTGTGAAGTTCAGGGATTTCACTCCTTCACGGCTGCCGGCTTACACCACCATAGCTCACCGAGTTCCCATGCTCTTCGCTAGCCTCCTTCTCTCAAATATGACATCTGGCTGCGTATTTGATCTCAAACACTATCTCTGTTTTTTTTGATATCTCTAGCCTGGTCCTGCTCGCAACTCGCTCTTGTCTGAGATTGTTGTACTGCAACGGTGTGTTACATTGCTGTCGCCACCTGCGGTAGCGAATAGCTTCTTTCCACTAATTGACTAACAGCGCATACTAATCTGTAGTTGGCTGCTCACTACAATGGCCACCGCATCGAAGATCCTCCTCATGCCTAACACAGAGTGCGAATTTGCGGTATCGAACCTAACCCAGGAATCTGCAGAGCGGGCAACAAGAGTTCTACAGGAAAACCATGAACAGCACGACATAATATTCAATAACTTCGGAATGCACAGTGAGTCCCTAGGTCACATACTAGTCGTTCATCTGTCGTCCTTAGGGAGTAGATCAAGGGCTTCGTGAAGGCTCTGAGCGGAAGAGCCTCGAATCATAGCCAAAGTTTCTTGTCACCTACGATGTATATGCACCGATCTGTCTACCTATCGCTGCTTTCAAGGCCCAGTCCTGATGCTGCTTGATTGTGATCTGAAATTTTGCTCTCTGATAGATTTTCACAGATCATATAGTCCACCACATCCTGACGGCTTTTGCCCTCGGAGCAACGCCAGATGAGATCCAGAAGCGCTACAATAGAAACGCCGCATATCAACGGCCCCCACAACCTTCGAATGACCAAGTCGTGAAAGAGCTTCATGATCCGACCAAATTCCTAGCAAACCTGAGTAAAATTCAAAACTATCCCAACTATCTTGTCTTTTTCCAGAGGGAGATCGAGGAAAAGGGGTATGAGCATGTCATCAGCGAATATGTCTTCAAGGGAGACGAGAGGGCAAATGTCATGTTTGCTAGGCTTAATGCTGGTAAGTCGCCCCTGGCCTAGATGGATTCTTATATGGCAAATCTCACCATGCATCGTAGGTACACTACACCCCATGATCCATATCGGCTTCGGAATCGAGTTCAAACAGCCCACTGTCATCGCAGAGGCACTTGGCCAGGCGGCAATCCACCCTACGTATCTGGATTCGTTCTTCTCCGAGGCGGACGAGGCACCAAAGCGAAACCTACATCCCTCCAACTCTCTCGTAGGGATCTTGGATGAAATACGGGCAGATGAGAAACTGAGCACAGCGGCTCATTGGGACGATCAAAATCAGATCCGTGATGGCGTTCTAGGTCGAGCCAAGGATGAGATGGTCAAATACGCAAGCCAATGGCGCGTCAACCCCGAGAACCTCGAAGAAGCAACGGCAGAACTGGCCAATGCTGCCGGTAACCACAACCTCTCAACCATATAGAACATCAGCTAAACCACAGATGCACAGCCTACTTTACTGGTGGCGCCCAACACCCACCGAAGCAAATCAAATTCGACTTCTACTTCATCCGCTCCGTCACCAGCTCCATCTTCTTCTCTTCTTTCCTTCGTCAGCCATGGATCAGCCCGGCGAACAAAGCAAAATTGCTCGAGTACAAAGGCAGGATGGATCTGTGCCAGTATGCGTCGCGGCGGGCACCCACTCCTCTGCTCGAGGAGATTGAAAACTATGTTCCCAAACGCGAGGAGGCGTCTGACTGGGATGCCATTTTCGAGAGGGTCAACAAGATCGACGACGACGGGCATGCCTGTAAGCTGGTTCGAGCATTGGCGCATGGGGAACGACTCTGTGCACCATGGGAACAGAGCGAAAAGTTCAGGATCAAGGGTGGGATGTGGTTGAAGCTGGGAAACATGGGTAAGGTCGAATCATTGCTGTCTTCGTTGCACGAGATACTGACAGAGTTCTAGCTATTGATTCTGTGGAGGATACTGGGGAGCGTTGGGTCCGCTCAGCGGGTTTTGATGAGGCGTGGGCAAAGTATTCTTCCTTCCCTGCATGAAAAGAGATTATGGATTGATTCTAACAAAGTATAGGTATGTAGACCGGCCGACTGCCCCAGCATGAGAGCCCTGCTAGTGACGTTGATTCGTATAATACGCGTGTATGAAAACATCACCAATGTGACCACCCACCCCTCGCTTGTCAATTTCACGTGTCTCACTTCACACCACATTCATTATCACTTCATGGAAATCCTACCTCCGAATCAATCCTTCAGCATGAACACCGAAGCAGCTGAGAAGCCAAATACATCATCCATAGCGTTGCAAAACCAGCCTCGTTTCAAAGCAAAGTGACAACATTCTCCTCGCTTGATCCGTATTCGCAGGAAAGAGGGGATTAAGCTGTTGGCCATGGCGCGTGGAGCGAATTTATGCGATGGTTGCAAAGAGTTAGACTTCGGACAGATATTTATGAGTCGAGAAATACCTTCAACAGGCAAAGAAATTATCACTATTGGGAAGCGCCCCTTGCGCATCGATAACTTGAGTTGTCAGTTATGTCGGTTCTTCCATGAATTACGACCAGGATACTTGAAGAATTATTCGCAGCACGTTCGGCTCTTTAGCCATGTACAGCCGCCTCATGGCACAGACTCTTCGGAAACTCCCTGCCGGCCTTTCCTCAGTGTGCTCCGAAAACACTCTAAAGTAAGATATGACTACGGAGTTGAAGCTGAGATCAAGCAGGCGGGTCTTCTTGGCTGCATCGCAGATACTACCAGCGAGGGCTCGGAAATTCGAATCGTCAATACCAGCGTCAATTACGAGCTTATCCAAGGACAACTTCAACATTGTATTGATCGACATCCGCTGTGTAAGCGGAATGAAATCTCGAGTCTTACATTGCCTTACATCCTCCTTATCGACTGCATCCAAGGACATGTTGTCAAGCGGACACTGGGAGACGACTATACAACTCTGAGCTATGTTTGGGGCAACCAACAACTTGATACTGAAGATACGACTGCACAAATTTTCTCCCTGGAGAAAGCTCCGTTGACTATCCGGGACGCTGTTCAAGTCGTGCGAAATCTTGGCAAAAAGTATCTATGGGTTGATCGCTACTGTATAGATCAAGACAATGCTTCAGAAAGAGAACTAATGCTACAAAATATGGACCTCATATACGAGAATTCTTCCGCAACACTCGTGGCTTTGTATGGCGATAATGACCAAAGTGGACTTCCAGGGGTGGCGTCGACTCCTAGATCTCCACAACCGTGCTTCAAGACGGAAAACGGTCGCTTGATCTCGTCTTGTCCGCCGATTACGACAATGGTCTCAAACTCGAAATGGAATACTCGAGGTTGGACTTATCAAGAAGCTCGGCTCTCCCGATGTTGCTTACTTTTCTCCAAGTATCAAGTATATCTCGTCTGCCGGCAGTCGACGTGGTCAGAGGCAGTTCCCTTCGACCCTGCCTCGAGTACCCTTACTAAACTGCTCAATTCCTCGCAAATGGATGGTGCTCTGTTTGGCACGGACACTTCCTGGACAGGCAACCTCTACTCTGACCGCTTACAGTACACAAAGCGGACACTCACATATGAACAAGATGTTTTGTACGCATTCAGGGGTATCTTGCGCCGATCGTCTTTCATATCTATCTGGGGCGTTCCGGTAATGCTTAAGCACTCGAATCTAGACCCCAATACCGGCTTTGCTCTGGGACAACTGTGGATCAGGCGACCTGGCTGGACGATACGTCCGCATCTTCGATCATCGAGTACAACACTAAGCGTACGTCGTCGCGACTTCCCCACATGGAGCTGGACCAGTCTTGTCGCGGAAATCTTCCAAGAGACTTACGATTCACAGTCAAAGTATGGTCGGTACATCAATGGTGTCGATGTTAATTTTCCACACAACGAGGCACAAATCAAATTCTGGCTGCCTTTTGGTGGCGGCCTGATATCGCTTCAGGACATTATCAACACGGCGACTTCCCTCGCTTTGCCCGAGCACAGCCAACGGCTACTGGTGGAAGGCGATTTGATTCCTCTTCGATTCAGGAGTCGGGGAACCAAGCACAAGTGGTACCATCTATTTGAACGCTGGAGGTACTTTCAGCCAGACCTATATTCCGATGACCAAGAATGGCCTGGAAGGCCAAGTTTAAACGATCTCGAAGCCGAAGTCGAAGACTACGTTCTAGTTCTCATCCAATGGAACGAATCGCAGAAGAGCAGCATGAAGCGACTTCTATTGATGGTGCTCAACTGGATTGACGACAATTCCGCGGAGCGTGCTGGGCTTCTTACTGAATACCGTAATGAGTTCCCTGCGGACTTGATAGATCAAATGCCGAGAATTCGCAAGAAGTTCATACTACAATGAAGTCGGTGTGAGTGTTCGCGGAGATTGACGGTGGAACATTACTCTTATCATTACGAGTATTGCTTACTCTCAGCGGTGAAAGATATTCGACTCCAGCTTCATCTTCAGATGTCGGAAGAGATGGATGACATCTGCCTGAAAGACTACACAATCGTGTCCCAACTGGCCTGCGAGACACCGTTTTGAGGCAATGTTTGAGCTCTTCCTGCCGGTCTGCGCCAGGCCTGCACCAACGTTCTCTACTGGTGTCACAGATGATATAGATGCCTGGACGTGCAAGCGATGGAGACAAGGAAGAGGATGCTTGAGCTGGAGCATCATTTCCCACTGACCGAACAAGGAGTACGGAATAAATATGGAGGTCTTCCAGCGCTTGGCAAAAGGTGGCTACGGCCTCGAACCTAAGTTGCAGAGCATTCTGATACTCTTTCCTTCTCTCAGGCGTTCGCAGTGTGGCGAGATGCAGCTGGGACACCGGTTCTTTCGATGGGCACACTTGATTTCGGTTGTTGAGGGTCCCATTGTCGATGGGGTTGTTCTACTCTAAGCCTTTCACTCTTTAAGTACTTACTGCGAGACCTGAACGACAAACATGTCGTGAGATCTATGATGGAATTTCTGACTGCTCTTCTGTCATATGAGCCCATACATATGACAACAGTCTACACAGTCAACATGGCTTTTAATTACAGGAGTCTTTACGGAGGAGAAGTGCTGTCGTGACATTAGTATGACAAAATCCACTTGTCGGTTGCTGTCCTTGGCTTGCAAATGGAGAAAGTTGCAAGGTGTCCAGAGGGGAGGGCGGGTTCAGGAACAAGTGTATAGGTGCTGGACGGGTGTACTAGACGTAGCTGGGTGTTTATGCGCTGGGTTTGGCGTCTTTGTCGCCGGGTCTGTTTATAGTTCCCCCCTCAGCAGAGTCCGTACTGGCTCCGCTCTGATTTTTACTTCAATCATCATCAGTCACCATAGAAATACTTCTCTTCTCACAAGAAAGCATCATACTCCTCAGTTGCCAGTAAATTTGTTCACCGGTGCTCCTCAACCAAAAACTAGCTCTCAAACCTATCTTATGCAACCTACTGTCCATGCACGCGCTAGACAATAGTAATCTTCGTTGCCGGGTAATCGAACCAAGAGTCCTGCCATTGATCATCCGTGATATTGTCAGGCAGTAAGCTGTGATGGAATAGGTAGAAGTAGCCCACTCGTATGTGTTCGTCATCTTCATGCCCACTAAGTCTTATCAAAAGGCCTTTGCCTTTTCGCACCCGCAGACAGTGTACTTCCAGCGATCCAGGCCATCCGTGTTGGAGCCCTGCCCTTTGAGCTTCTGCGATCTCCATCTGTGGAGCAGAATGGTCACTGAAAACAGCGCCGATGCATTTTTTTCGCCCACCGCCGAAGAAGTTCTCGTCGAAAAGCTCGTAGTAATGCGGATCTCCCCTGTCAGGTGGCAGAATGGCAGAATGATCTTGGCCTTCTTTACTGGGCCGCAGACCACCAGCTTGCCTTTTACAGTCGGGCTGAAGGGATCTTCCGAAAGCGTCTGGCATTCCAGTACTTCAATGTCAACGTTGCCTTCTCCATTGAAAGCCACCCTCTGGTTGACTGAGGCCCAGGAGCATGTTGGGGCGCAAGGAAGTGGCTGGTCCGGATCTGGCACCCTTGCAGCCACGGTGGAAGGACTGACATACCACAGTAGATTATTAGGAAGGGAACCTCTCCAGATACCTCCCAAATACTGGTCTCGTTCTTCGGTTTTCAACCAGAAAGCCTTTGCGAGTCCGGCAAAGGCCGAAAGTTTGTCTGTACTGAACGTAAGCTTGCGGGAGGAATAGTTTTTGACCAGATCATGCCAGCTTTTGTACGACTTTTCGACTTGCAGACTTTCTTGTGGGCCCCCATATGGGTCTCCTCGTTCGTATGCTTGCCCATGTTTGCACTCCCAGGATATCTGATCACCACGGAAGTGTACCATGCGCGATGATAGGACTTTTTCTTGGAGTGTCCAAGCCCGATTGTTGATTTTCAGTTCCCCGTCCTTCATCAACCAAAAAGGCCAGCCAGATTCTGCACCCACCACGGGGCCAGCATATATAGGATCGGGGTTGTTCACTCCGGCCCATCGACTCGGCAGATGACAGTATGGTAGTCTGGGGCTTCGAGGCCTCATGAACAATCCTGATTGAGCTTCATGACCGTACGCAGCACCAATTGTCAAGAAGGCTTGACTATATATGCCTTCCATTCTTGCTGACTCTGCTGCCCAGTCTCGCTGCGCCTCTTCACTGGGCCCCTGCAATATACACAATGCATCGACCCAAAGGAAACGAATACCAAGAATTCTCGTGACAGTGATTGCATCTCGAATCGTTGCTGGTAGCAAGCACATAGGGATTGCTCGCTTTCTCTCTTCCATGGTCAACGGCGTCGTTGTCAAGAACGGTTCCTTACCCCAGCAGTAGCTCAAAGCCGTGTACGCTCCTCGTTCTGTTCCTACCGCTGATGACCCACCGTCCACACTGCCGTTCAGTTGAGGGTTTACCCAAAGAAAAGGCTTAAAGCCGCGTTCTTTTGAAGAACCAACATCAACTGGTGACTTGGCAGCAGATTATTAACGGATCTTCGACACTCGCTATGACTGAGTAAGCAATCCTTCATCCATCCCATCAAGAGTCGTCCAGTATCTGAGAGATTTTTACACGGAAGGTGGTAGTCAGTCAGACCACAATTAGGCTTATTATCTATTCTGTGTCAGTGCACGATATCTGGTAACACATTGCCTTGTCACAATACTCACCATGTCTCGTGAATAAGTACAACAAACGTGCTTCAGGCTCTAGACTACCGTAACGCTTTGACCAAGATAGACTAGAATCGTGCCTAATTTCAATTTTGTGACGGAAGTTTGCAAAGAGGGTGATCTGTTGATTGTCTTGCTCCATTCGCCGGACGAACTCCAAGCCTTTCTGTTCATCATGCCATTCAGGAGACAGAAAAGCTTTCCTCACAGCTTGGAGTACCAGAGCACAGAACGGACAACAGGCCATTTGACTTTGTGATCTTAGAAGTTCCAGGCCGCTTTTGTGGTGTGCATAGCCTTGAAGACTTTCCAGTGCCTCTATGGTTATGCCATTGCAGAGCTTGCAAAGGGTTGCATTAGATATGGGAGATACTTCTCGTGTGATTGGCGGCAAAAGCCCATACCAGTAATCCTGAATCACCAAAGGAGAAGCATCTGACAGGCAAAATACTTGTTCCTCTCGAGCTGAGGTCCTGTTAAAAGCGATTCCTTGACACAGGCCTCTAGCTTCGCGTTCAAGGTGTTCAGGCAGCGACTGGTCGGAGAACGCATCGGATTCAACGTCAGAGCCGTCAAGGCTACGGCTAGGTCTGTGAGTAGCTTCGTGTCGAGTCTGTGCGGATGAAGTCGCTTCGGATTAGGTCTCTACTCTTTGGCGGAGCCCTGAAGCTAACGAGCCCAGCCCAGCTTCAAATAGTGTGTCCCCCTCTCCGATCTGCTCGGCCTCGCCGCCTCTACATCCTCCCACTCGTCCTCTTCATGCCGATTGACTCCCCGCTTGCTTGCAAAGGCAGTGGCCGACGGTGAACGTTCGTCTCGCTTAAGAGCTCTCGGGGCCAACCTCACAGAGCATGAATGAGATCTAGAAGGCTGCCGAGGCTGCACATCAACCAGAGCAAGTGATGCTCGAGCTACCTTACCGCGCTGAGAGGACCGTCGAGGCGGAGCGGGCGGAGGCTTCGAACTCAGGACCTTCTGCAACGGCAGAGGTTTCCGTGCAACCTTACGAGAGGTCATCTGAAGATTTAGGTCACCAAGTACGCTCAGAGCTGTTGACGAAAAGTCAATTGAGAGAGATAGGTAAGTGTATGTGTGAGATGTGCAACGCGAAGAAAAAGGCGCCCCTCAGATTTAATTGCGGTGCCAAGAGCAACAGATGTGGACTGGAGATCTTGGAGCTGCCTGAGGTGACTGCCTTCAACAGCAACAACATCATCATCCTCATTGTCAACGATAAGATGGACCTCAATCTCCCTAATCTGCAGCCAGTGGGGGTCGCCCTTAGGTACTAAGTTAGCTTAGCCAACGCCTCCTATGCAGCCACGCCGCTGACCCCACGACTAACAAAATCATTAACTTATGTCAGTCGAATCGATCAAAAACTGCTGTCCGAAACCTGCTGTCCCGGAGGGATCTGGCTCTGCCACAACTGTATGACAAGATGTCAAGAAGACAGAAATCTGCGCCGGACTCACCCCGCATCGGGCGCAGGGTCAGCGCCGCCCTACTGTCGCGCGACGCGGGTGTACCTTAATTGCTGCCCTTCGGGGGTGAGCGAGCTGCTGCCTGATTATTCCCTGCTTATTCGAAACTGCGTCACTAGGATGAAAGTCTGCAATTTCGATATGGATTACTTGATTAGAGGCTGGAGGAGATATCTCAAGAGCTTCCTTTTGAACTAGCAGAGGCAAAATCAATTAGCTGCGAGAAACCCTAGTCTTCCTGCTGAAAAGGTTTCAGTGAAAAGTGGTCGGGACTGATGCATGGTGCTGCAACTCATAACGAACGAGCATGATTATATGCCTGATCAGTAAGTTATCTAGAGTAAGTACAATATTCGTAACTGTCACAAAGCGAGGAAATAATAGATTTATCTTCGATGTCTATTCAATGTGCCCTTTTCGTATCTAGTTCATGGGCCCCATTACCGGTTTTATCCGCCGTAAGTTCGCTCACTCTCATCCCACCCGGTAGCTCGTTGGGCGCACCATTGACGAGGCCAGGATGATCCAGCATCTCGGAATATAGCTCCTGCTGTGGTTGGGGCTTCTGCCACGGCCGCCACCGGAACAACAACGCGCCAAACGCGGCAATGGCGGCGACGACGGCCAGAGATATACCAACAGAAAGGCCGATCACCATAGCAGAAGGGGACGACGCAGCTGGGTGGGGTTCTGCTTGTGAGGACACGGGCGTTGCGGTCAAAGGGGGAGAAGAGGTCGAAGGCGTGGTGATTGGGCTCGCAGAGCTCATGGCCGTGGCGGAACTAGTGGTCGACGTGTAGATGGTCGAGGGTCCCGCAGCAATCGTACCAAGGCTGCCTGCTGCGTCAAGGATGCCCTGAAAGGCGCCGGGAATGTAGTGAAAGGTCGAGCTGCTATTGCTGCAGCAAGAATTGATTGGGTCCTCGTCACAACAATAGGTTGGGTCGGTGTTGCCCTGGCAGCGAAGGAGACTGACCGCGTTATTGAGACCAACTGTTATCCCCGCTCAATTAGAATGGCTGGCAAAGAGGTGAGGAAGGCCGCTGTTCGGGCTTCATGAGTCCCAGAGGGCTCACGGCGCAGTGGAAGGGGAGTCGTACAACCTGTGAGGCACGCACGGGGACATGCCGGGTCCGAGAACGTTCGGTCCGTGCAGCTCCGCCGGTATACCACCGAATCCCACTGTGTATAGCAGGCGCCGCCGGCGAGACATGCCTCAAAGGTCCGGCAGCACTGACTTGCGGAGGCGCTGCTGCTGGTGTTGCAGGGGAAACCGTCTGAATCGATCGTTGCGCCGTCAGGAAAGTAACACGTCGCCTTGGTGTGGGAGGCAGGAAGGAAGCCTGTTGATAGTAGTATGGGCAGAAGAAGAAACATCATGAAGAGAAGCAAAGGTACCAGACTGTTTAGACGGAAAGCAGAACTGTAGAGAAGACTGGACCAAGCATCAATAATTCAATGCCTCACTGCAGCAGGCAAAAAGTGTGTTGAGCAGTTCAAAGGCGAGTGTCTCTAATTCCTTGTTTGCCTTAATACCACCGTAAGCCCGGCTTGTCCCCCAAAGTTGAAATATAATATGGGGTCCAAAAGCATCACAATATGGGGTCCAAAAGAATCACACATAAGTTTTCAGCTTTCGGTATCTTGGCTAAGCGGCTGACATGCATCTACAACCTGGAACTGTAGCTATTTTTAAGCCTCATTACTGCTAGGCAATCACCTGCACGCAATACACTGTCATAAAGCGCTCTGAGCGTGCAGGCAATACCTATCTGGAGCAGGCTTGGACTCGAGGGCGGCGATCGGCCGGATTTTGGATGGAGCCAGAATTGGAGGCATACTCTCCCCCTTTGTACCCCTGTCTCGAAGCCATTTTCAGAGTCGTCTGAGGCTGTACGAGGGAGGGCTCGATAGAAGGGTGAGCGTTGGAGCACTCGTCACCCGGACGGGGGTGCTACATCGCCTGGGGTGGGGTGCTGGATCACCCCGGTCACCCTAAAAGCGGCAGCCTCGGGAGAGCGTCGACGGAGCTGGGCGCAGAGTTCTGTCCTCTTTACCGGCCAAGACTACCTTTAGGGTATCTCCTGACTTCACAATCTTGAAGAGACATTTGGGGACGCCACCGCACCGATGCGAGTTTAATAAAGGCCAGGAATGCGGTCAGAGCCTGCGTACTTCGTACATAGCTGAATATGGGACCGCGAGCCGCAGGCTTTGGCTGAGGCTACGTCAGCGGTGGGCTGTGAGTTGAGGATATGACGCGTCTGGCTCCACAAACACTTTAAGGCTGCTTCTACAGATCCCAAGTAACCATGTTATATAGCTTGGCTAGGACCATTCGATTGACACTACCCTTTTTGCTAGTTGAGCCTCTGACTATCAGGCTGGCTAAGCCGACACAGCCATCCTAATGGAGGAACCAAAACCCTTTGCACTTTACTACACTTTCCACCGTCATCCCCCATGTCGACAACGCCTTCGCAAGACGTCCATGATGGATGGTACATCGATTACGATCGGACCTGGGGATGGCGTAAGGCGACGGTACCGGATCATAACATTAAGCTGACGCCCATTCGCAGAGACCCAGTGGCTGTGTAGCAAGTTCAACGCCACCCTCTGGACAAACTTTCTGGGTATCGTGGTGACAATCGCTCTCACACGCGTCTTTCGCTTGGTTCTCAAAGCTCGCGAGTGGAGTGCTGTGCATGATGGGGCGAATGGTGTGGAAAGAGCCCCGACGACTCCTGAAGGCATAGCGACTCAAAGAGTCTTGGAAATCATTCAAGATAGAAGAGAAGGCAGTATTCGACTCGATGACGACGACGACAACATGGCACCGAATGTGCGGCGGAACAAACAGCCACTTTCGCGTACTATCGTGAAGATTATCTTCCTTGTGGTGACATATGCTGGCTTTCTTGCTCTCGGTGTTGTCACGGCTTACCTGGCGACGGACAGCAAAGCCCTCTCGACTAACTCGGGATGTGGGCTCTACGTCCCGGCCTCTAATTCGTCACAATCTCAACACTCGCTCGGTCCCTTTGCGTTTCAAGCACAGTTAGACAGCGCCCAGCTGGTGGAGAGTTGCTACCGTACAACCAGTGGAGCAGATGGTTGCAACTTCTTCGTTCAGCAATCAATTCCTTACACGTCCTCGGATGGCCCCTGTCCATTCGTTGATGGACTGTGCCATGAGAACATGTCGTCCGCCTCGTACTTCTCTACCGGTCCTACTGACGCCGCAATGGTGGGTATCAATGCACCTCAAACTTTCCAGTTCCAGAGCAACACGACCTGCGTGCCGCTGAATGGAAACGAAACCTACATTTCCACGAGTGAAAAAGACGGATTCTACACACATACCTATAATTATGGCTCTAGGAATGGCTTTCCGTTCACATGGCAAATGAAGACCCGGGACAGCAACCTTGAGTGGCAACCACACTACCTCGTCGAGTATTATGTCCCCATACCCCTGGATGTGGACCTAGAGCTGATGCATTTCACCCCATAGCACCGTCATTTCAGGACTTGAGTACGATCCTATATCGAGCCTCACACCTCCAAAGGGTTCATCTCTCACATTGATATTCATCCATCCACAGAAGATCTCTTACCTCGCGCCAAGTGACGATCCGATCTTCCCCGCAAACACCAAGTCTTACATCAACCCCAGCGGCGAACCCCGTTGGCGGTACACCGGACCACACGCCTCTGTTCTCGCTTGCTTGGACACGACCGTCTGGCGAGAACCGAGTGGCTCTATAGACTGGAAGCCATATCTACCCGAACCTAATTTCGTCATCAAAGACGCCCACACTCGAGGTGGCTTCCTGCTCATGGTGTTCACTTTGCTGTGGTCCAATATCTTCAATACCATCAACTACCGTCTTGGGAGCGGACTCGCCGCACAAAAGCTGGTTCGAGGATGGGAATCTCTACCCCTCGCCAAAGAGCAGTGGAAAGTGGAAGCCAAGCAACTGTTCGAGACATCACTTGCGCGTATCCAAATCGATGCTCGTAACATTGCCCAAGGCACTGCGGCTTCTTACCCTGGGCTACAGAAACTCGACGTGGACCCGGCGGTCTGCGATGATACTTTCCTGTTCATGAGCCAGGGATGGCAGAATGTCAATGTTACGGGTTCGATTTGGATCGGGGTCTTTGCCTTCATCTTCGTGGTATTGGCGATTCCTTTCTACGATGGCCGCCTTTTGGTACAATGGCTATGGGATCTCGCCACCAACGTTGCTCTACGTATCTCCACAAAAGTACTACATATCTTTACAATCACAATTCCCAGAGTTCAATGGGTGCTCGGGAAGGTATCAAAGACTTGGAAAGATCTCACCAGGCGTGGGAGTCGTCGGAATTAGGCTAGGATGGGCGGGACATCACATCAGAGGTCGAGAACATGACCATTACCCAATTCCGTTTATACACCTAGCTATCCGGTGTCCAACAAGGGGGTACCGCATCACTTCTTACTCACTCAGTGTGACGATCGAAGTGGTCCCTCTACGGACGAATCTTGATTACGTTAGGAGTAGGTTTTGATCTCTTCTATGGCCTTTCTAGATACTAAGCCCCAATCCACCAGACCAGGACGGGTCTATCCCTCCACGAAAGCCTTCGTTAGGCACTTCGACACGGAGACACTACCTTACTTAATCTACACCAGCGTAGCAGGCAAAGCCGCAGGCGTTAGCTACCTGGTAGTCTAGGCAGCAAAGCGTACAGTGGAGCCAAGCAATAGGGTCTACCAATGCTGGTATAAGCAACTTGTAGCAGCTGCAGCCGGGTACCGGGCAGCCAATACAGGCTCCTCTATACTGCTGCGCCCCTCCCTGTCTCTCCGCACTCCCCCAGTGCTCTGCCCTACTCCCTCCTGCTCCTCATTACTCCCCTTAGTTGAGGCGGTCATGCTCCCACCCGGCTCCCCCCGGGAACGAAAACGGCAGTCACCGATCCTAAAGTCGTGTAATATCCAGCTTTTCTTGCATCACAGTGTACTGGTGGACACTTCGTAGTTCGCCAGGATTCACTAACACTAATAGGTATAGAGCAGGAAAAGTGACTGCCCCATGTACCCCGGTACCTTACTTATCAAAGCTCCCACCCCCGCAACAGATGATTACCTTACCAGAAATATCATCTGCTGGTTACGCTCTTCTGGACCTCCTAGACTTGTGCTGACCTGCCTGTGGTTAAAACCATTGTATTCCAGATCATTACACGGTATATCTCACCAAGGGTCAGTAATGGACGCCCCTGCTCTCTTCGGACGTGACGACACCGCCAACTATTGCGTATACGCCAAAGACCCGCAAAATGAGGACCAAGCGACAGCAATCTATACCCTTTTGAAAGGCGTGGTCCGAGATCCATCACGAATATTCAGCGCCACCACCGACAATGGAACCCAGCATTGTGTGATATCATTGCTTACTCATCTCTTACTAAGCGCCCCTATTTATGTCTTAGTCATCATTTCCTATATATACTCTACATAGTGTAAACAAATAGGAACAACTTT
>JAABUJ010000945.1_pt1 | contig 48391 bp, 48 predicted proteins | sample 5559131 | NCBI WGS metagenome assembly JAABUJ01 (sample SAMN10711875, study PRJNA513366) | rock metagenome | isolation source: Antarctica rocks | place: Antarctica: Victoria Land, Mt New Zealand nord | collected 2016-01-07
GGGCGGAGGGGATCCTTCTGTTGACCGGCCATGGCATACTCCAGGGGAGGCAAGACGACGAGTACGTCCTTCAGCCTACCCCTATCGCTGCCTACTGGCAACCCTCAACACAAGTGACCCACTAGTGTCCAGAGCCCAGTTACGGGGAAGGACATCTCCGCGCGGTACCTATTTGGTTGCGGCCAACCAGGCTCGATCCATCACTGCCGCTGCGCTGCCTGGATGGAAGTCGCCTTGACGGGAACCATCTAATGGTCCACGTGCCATGGCCCTCGCCGGGTCATAGTCAGGAATGGACCAGATCAAGCAACGCTCTGGTTGCGTGCCTGACTACCTCGTCGCCGTAGTGGCGCTCGAAGGCCTCCCGGCATCGTGCCTCTATCTGGGCAAGGTTGTTCTGTATCGAATCAATCGCCGCGAAAATAGCGCCCGCCGAAGCATCCTGGGCCACGATCACTCCAGTCTCGTGATCGGTCACAACCTCCACCAGGCCTGGGAGATCGGTGGCGATAACAGGGGTACCATGCATGAAGGCGACCGGCACCACGGCGCTCTGCATGACCGTTTCGTACAATGCCAGCACACAGATACTGTTGGCTGCGGCACGCTGTATGTCGACATCCTGCAGCGTGGTCTCATTGATCACGTGTAAGCGCGCCCGCGCCACTGGCGAAAGCGCGACGAGGTAGGCGTCGATGTTGCTGCTGGTGGCAATCTGGAAGTGGTAGGGCAAGCTCAACTTCGCCGCGCGCTCCACCAGTTGAAAGAACCGATCAATGCCCTTGACCTTCACCGCGTGTCCCAGAAAGGACACGTACCGCCGGTCACCCTCCGGCGTTTCGCAGCGCTCGAAGGGCAGAGGGATACGAATCACCGGCCGCTTGAAGCCGGGATACCGTTCGGCGAACACTACAGCGGCTGTGGTGGAGGGCACGACGACCGCACCCGCCAGCCTGATAAGCGCGGACTGACAAAGCTCGACCAGAGAAATATAGACCGATTTTGATAGGCCGTACACAGCCTTGTCCGCCTTGTAGGGTTCATGCAACACCGGGACCACCAGCGTGTCCCGACAGGCCAGCCTGGCCAGCACGGCGACCACGACATTGGCCGGGTGCGGGTTCTCGAACAGAACCAGCGCTGGGCGATCTTGTCGGAACAGACGAAGCAGAGCCGGCGCTCTAATTGTGCTCAGGATCGCCGTGTCGAGCACCATGGATGCGGCGCTGGTCGATGTTGTCAGGTAGTGAGTCTGCCCTCCCGCACCGCCCAACGCTGCATAGCCGCGAGATAACAGCATGGTAACCGGTTGCCGCGCCCGGATTACGCGCGCCCGCTCACGGCAGATCATCAGAAAGACAGGCGAATACTTGAGACTGACCAGGTAGGCCGTGCGCATTAGCGGGTAGCGCGTTGCGCGCACCGGGTGCCCGGCTGCACTATTCGCTCGGTCCTGGGACGTACCCCGCTTCGCTCATCGGCTTGCACTCCAGCAAATCTCAACACACTCTCCATGTATCATTTCACTACCACCCGGCTACCTGCTACGTTTACGTCAATGACCAACGCTATCATGCGCGTCTCCCGCGACCACGAATTACCATGACACCTGCACTCCTTCCTATCCGCGACCTGGCCCACTTGCTCTCTTCCGGCGCGCTGATTACCGACCCACGCCTGCTCCCGGCGTACGGTCGAGACTTCTGGGCACAACGCGGCGTTCCCGGTGCGGTGATTCGCCCCCGCCACACTGAGGACGTGGTGGCGACGCTGCGGTTCGCCCAGGAGCGCGGCATCCCGGTGGTCCCACGCGCCGCCGGAACCAACATCGGCGCCGGGTTCCTCCCTGCCTCCGATCGCCTGTTGCTCGATCTGCGAGCCATGAATCGCGTGCTCCACCTCGACCCTGAGCGCCGCCTGGTCACCGTTCAGCCTGGTCTGCTGAACGGCGCCCTGCAAGAGCAGCTCGTTCCTCTCGGACTGTGCTATTCACCGGATCCCGCCTCCGCCCCGCTCTCCTCCATCGGCGGCAATATCGCCGAAAATGCCGGTGGGCCTCACTGCCTGAAGTACGGCGTCACCTTCCACCATGTGGCTGGCATCGAGTGCGTCCTGCCCGGCGGCCGGGTGATGCAGTTGAACGCGGAAGACGATGGGCCGGACCTGCTCGGCGTGCTGATTGGCTCGGAGGGAACGCTGGCAGTGGTAACCGAGGCCCGCCTGGCGCTGCGTCCACTGCCACCGGTTATCCGCACCCTGCTGGCTGTATTTGATCGCGCTGAAGATGCCGCCGAGGCGGTCTCGGCCATCATCGCGGCCGGGGTGGTTCCTGCCGCGCTGGAGTTCTTCGATCGCGCGGCGGTGGCCCTGTTCGAGTCCCATGAGCCCACTGGCTACCCCACGGACGCCGAAGCACTGATTCTGGTCGATGTGGACGGCACGGCCGACGAGGTGGCACACGAACTGCCACTGGTCGAGGCCGAACTGCGCCGCCATGCCAGGGAGGTGCGCCGGGCCGATACGCCCGAGGCGCGCGCCGCCCTCTGGCGTGGACGCCTGCACGCCGGCCAGGCCAAGGCGGACAGCGCGTGCGACTACTTTATCGGCGACACCACTGTGCCGCGCCAACAAATCCCCGCTATGCTGCGCGCCATCCGAGCCGTGGCCGAGCGCCGGCAGCTGCACATTCTCACCCTGGGCCACGCCGGAGACGGCAATCTCCACCCCACCATCGCCTACGATCGGGCCAATCCGGCTCAGGTAGCCGCCATGCATGGCGCGGCCCGAGACCTGGTGAGCGCGGCCCTTGAGCTGGGCGGCGCCCTCACCGGCGAGCACGGGGTGGGAAGCGAGAAACGCGACATGATGCGGCAGCGCTTCAGCGCCGCCGAGATCGCCGCCATGCGCGCCGTCAAAGCGGCCTTCGACCCCGATGCCCTGCTCAATCCCGGCGTGCTGCTGCCCGATCCTCAGCCGGACGAACCCGCCCTGCCCCGTCTGGCCGCTGCCCTCCAGGCTGCCATGCATGGGGGCAACAGTACGCTGCCACCCAGTGAGCTGGCTATCACCCCTGGCGAGGGACGAATAGACCTCGATGCGGCTAACCTTTCCGTCACGGTGGACGCTGCCGTTGCACCTCAGGATGTACGCCGCGCTCTCCAGGGCGCCAACCTCTGCTCCCCGGCCCTCGACGACCTGCCCCCGAACTCGCCGATCACCACCGCTATCTCCCTCGGCGCCAACCGTCTGGCCCTGCGCCACACACTGCTCGGCGTGGAGGCTGTGCTGCGGGACGGCCACACTGTCCACTTCGGCAGTTCCGCCATTAAAGACGTCGCCGGCTACGACCTGAAACGTCTCTACCTCGGTGGCGAGGACGCCTTCGGCCCGCTGCGGCAGGCCACCCTCCGCCTCTGGCCGCGGCCGGCGAACTGGTAGACTGGTGCCGAGGACCGGTTTGCAGGCGGATACATTGGAGGCGCACATGGGATTGTATGTTGGTTCGACCGTCATCAATACTGCCGACATGGAGAAGGGCATCGCCTTCTGGACCGCCGCGCTGGGATACGTGGTGCGCCACCACCCGGATGCGACCTTCGCGGTGCTAACCGATCCGCGCCGCCGGTGGTCGAACGTCTCGCTCCAGCTGACTGAGGAGCCGAAGATGGGCGCCAACCGCCTGCACCTCGACCTGTATTCGACAGACCAGAAAGCTGAGGTGACGCGCCTGGAGCGGCTAGGGGCAACCCGCGTGCCCTGGGAGTATCCTCCCGATCCCGACTTTGTCGTGATGGCGGATCCCGACGGCAACGAGTTCTGCGTCATTCAGAGCCCTTTCACACAGGAGTAGCATCTTCAGCCTCCTCTCTCCCGAGTTCGCCACGCCCGACCTTACCGTCCGCACGGTCACCGCCACCCGCTATGTCACGCCGCTGCGTGAGGGCGGCTCGCTACCCGCCATCGTCGAAGCGGATGATCTCGGCACCTACGTGCTCAAGTTCCGGGGCGCCGGTCAGGGCCCCAAGGTTCTGATCACCGAGCTGCTCGCCGGCCAGATTGCCCGTGCCATCGGGCTGCCCATGCCGGAGATCGTCCTGGTCGAGGTGGATCCAGCGCTGGGCCGCAACGAGCCGGATTTCGAGATCAAGGCGCTGCTCGGTGCCAGCCCCGGTCTGAACCTGGCTCTGGATTATCTGCCCGGCTCCTTCGCCTTCGACCCCGTGCTGGCGCCGCCACCGGATGCCGACCTGGCCTCCGCCATCGTCTGGTTCGATGCCTATCTCACCAACGTCGATCGCACCGTGCGCAATACCAACCTGCTGATCTGGCATCGTTCCCTGTGGTTGATCGACAATGGCGCCGCCCTCTACGCGCAGTATGCCGGGCCTAACTTCGCGGCGCAGAGCAGGAACCCGTTCCCCCTTATTCGCGACCATGTGCTGCTGGAGCGAGCCGGTAAGCTGCGCGAGGCCGATGCGGTCCTCAGCGCGCGCTTGCCCGCTGAGATCATCGAGAACATCGTGCGCCTGACGCCAGACATCTGGCTGGAAGATCCCAACTTTGGCGGACCAGAGGAGCACCGCCAGGCCTATCTGCGCTACCTGCTCGACCGGCTGGAAGCGCCGCGGGCCTTTGTTGAGGAGGCCATCGATGTGCGCTCTCGTCTCTTTTGATTACGCCATCATACGGGTCGTACCACGGGTCGAACGCGAGGAGTTCGTCAACGTCGGATTGGTCCTGTTCTGCCCGGAGCGACGTTTCCTCCAGGCGCGGCTGCACCTCCAGGTCTCCCGTCTGACGGCCCTCGCCCCCGATCTGGAGGCGGCCGAGGTGGCTCGCCGCCTCGCGCTCATTCCCTGGGTGTGCAGGGGAGACCCGGCCATGGGCGATATTGCTCGCCTGCCCCAGGCTGGGCGCTTCCACTGGCTGGTCACGCCACGCAGCAGCGTGATCCAACCCTCTCCCGTCCACTCTGGGCTGTGCCACAATCCGGCGACCGCCTTGGAACAGATTCTGGAACGCGATGTCGCCACCGAGCCACACCGGACCATTTGATACCTAGGCGTCGCACTCCGTAGGAACGACGTTCACGTCGTCACGGTGGCGCCTCCCCGATGCCCTCCCTTTCTCGCCATCCATGCTCCCGAGGAGGCGCTGTGCCAGGGCTGGGCCGGTGTCGTCCCTGCACCACCGTGATGGTCTGAAGACCATTGCTACGCACCGTTGCTACTCACCTTTCCGACCATCTCTCTCGGGCTTCAGCGAACCTTTTGCTAGGATGGTGTTAGGGAGACCTAACACCTATGGCGTCACCGGTTGCTGAAGAGTATCTTGAGACCATCTACAACATGACCATGGAAGGCGAGCCGGTTATCGGCGCTCGCCTGGCCGATAAGTTTCGCGTGTCGCGCCCCACGGTGACCGAGACCATTCGGCGTCTGACGACCGACGGCTACGTGGTGCAGCAGGACGATAAGAGCGTGTCTCTCACGGACGAGGGGAGAGTCCTGACCGAGCAGGTCCTGCGCCGTCATCGCCTGGCCGAACGGCTGCTGTTCGACTTGCTTCATCTGGACTGGATCGAGGCACACGAACAGGCGCACACCCTGGAGCACGGGATGAGCGACGAACTGGCCCAGCACATCTCGGAGCAGCTTGGTCATCCGCTCACCTGTCCGCACGGCAACCCCATCCCCGGCAATGCGCCCAGTGCCACCACGTTTCTGCGGGAAAGGTACGCCTTTCGGCTCTCGGCCGCGACGCCCGGCAGCACGGTTGAGGTGGTACTCATCTCTGAGGTCGTCGAGGACGAGTCGGCGGTCCTGCGCCGTCTGTCCGATAAGGGCATCCACCCTCAGGCGCTGCTCCAGGTGCGGCAGGTGGATGCCGCGACAGACGTGGTGTTCGAGACCCACGGCGACGTTCGTCGCATCCCCTTCGAGCTGGCATCAAAACTCTGGGTGGCGCCGACCCAGCCCGATCGTTCGGGAGACACGCCATGAACACGCTCCAGATGGTTGGCCTGGGCGCCGTGGCCGGAGGAACGGTCTTCCTTGGACTCCCGATTGCCCGGCTCAAGAATCCACCGCGCACGCTCCAGGGATTTCTCAACGCGGTCGCCACCGGCATTCTCTTCTTTCTGTTATACGATGTGCTTGCGCAGGCGATTCAGCCGGTCAACGCGGCACTTACCCGCGGCCATCGCGGCAGCTTTGCCGTCGATCTCCTGGTTCTCATTGGCGGCCTGGCGGTTGGTCTCCTGGCTCTGGTTGTGTTCGAGCAGCGCTTTTTGCGGCGCGAGCCGGGCGCCGCGCCAAGTGGTCAGTCGCTCGGCTACATGATCGCCTCCGGTATCGGCATGCACAACTTTTCGGAGGGGCTGGCCATCGGCCAGTCGGTCGCGAACGGGGCGGTCCAGCTCGCTGTGATCCTGATCATCGGCTTCGGGCTGCACAATATGACCGAGGGCTTCGGGATCTCCGCGCCGATGGCCGGCAACGCCTCCTGGCGCTTCATTGGCCTGGCGGGGCTGATCGGTGGAGGGCCCACCTTCCTGGGAACGATTCTCGGCATTTCCTTCCATTCGCAGGTAATCTTCATTCTCTTCCTGGCCCTGGCCGCCGGATCGATCATCTACGTGCTGAGCCAACTCCTGCCGCTGGTCCGTCGGGCGCAGATGCAGCAACTGGTCATGGCGGGTCTGGTGGTCGGATTTGCCATCGCCTACGGCACCGATCTGGTCCTGGTCGCCGCCGGCGCCTAGCTGCCTCCGAGAGCTAGCCCTGGCCGGCCTCCGATTCGCGCTGAAAGCGTTTCTGTAGCTCGTCGTGGCTGGTCCGCAGGGTCACGATATCGTTGCCCGTCCCTTGAATCTCTTCCATTGGAATCAGGGTATCGTGCGTGAAGAGAAAGCCGTGCTTCACCACGATCGCACTGATGTCGCCGGTTGCGGGATCGGTCTCCAGGCCGTCGATCGAGCCAACTCGGTGACCATCGACGCTCTGTACGTCCATGCCCTCGTGCAGTCCCACGGTGCCGGCAGGCGCATTCACCGTCACCGACTCTGGCTGCGGGAAGTACGTTCCCGTGGGCCACAACACGGTCGAGCCGGGATATCCCAACCCGCTCATCTGCCAGTCCTGGGTGGGCCGCTGGTACTCCACATCCACGTAGTCCGGCTGGGCCGCGAACTGTTCCTTGGTCAGAGAGAGATGGACGCGTTGCTCTCCAGCCTGTTCTACCGCATCCACCGGGACCACGATGTCCCTTCCCAGCAGTGAGCCGGTGCTGACCACCAGATTGGTTACGTGCAGCCGCGGGGGCTGCACCACCACATACGCCACCGAGCCTAGCGGTTCGCCATCGCTCGCCATGACCTCGGCCCCGATAGTAAATTCCCTCGATTCGGCACTGTGCATGGTCTGGTCCTCCTGGTCCATTGTCGATAAATTGACCTCCCCGCGCCACCTTGGTCGCCTGACAGATTAGAATACGTGAGTAGCTCAATCACATCACCTGCACGCTGCCTGATGAGCGGAAGCAGCGAGGAGAGACCGTGCTCACGAGCCATCATTCCACGCGCCTTCGTCTCCGCCTCGTTCTGACTATTGCCATCGTGGCCGGCGGCATGGACCTGCTGCTGCCACCTCATGCGCTGGCCGCACCTTCCTACCAGACCGGGCAGGGGTCCACCATACTCCCCTCCGCGCCACAGCAGTTACTTCCCCTGGGAACCATCACCCCGCAGGAGCGCTTGGCGCCAGCTGGGAGAACGACCGCGTCCTTCCGTCCCCCGCCACCACGCCTGCGTATTCCACCCAGGGTTAGCTCAAGCGGTCCAGTGGTACCGAGCGGAACGATGCAGACAGCCACCGTCAGCAACCCAGGGTACGATGGCTTCACCGGCCTGACCGCGCGCGATGACGCTGAATCGCTTCCGGCCGGGGGCGGCTACGGGGCCAGCGGCGAACCGCCGGATCAGGGCCTCTGCACCGGCGCCGGGTATGTGATGGAGGCCACCAACACCGTCCTGGCCATCTATAGCGCTACGTCCAGTCACGACCTGCTGGGCGGCCCAACCAGCCTGGCGGCATTCTACGGTCCGAAGAACACCAATGGCTTGAGTCTCAGCGATCCGCGCTGTCTGTACGATGTCCCTTCGGGCAAATGGATCGTTACCACGCTGGTCTACGCCAACGGCGTCGCCCCGGATTGCACACCGTCAACCGTTGGCTGCAAGTCATTCATCTATATTGCCGTCAGCCAGACCTCCGACCCACGCGGCGCCTACAACATATTTAAGCTGGACATTTCGGATGCCAACGACAGTAGCAAGCCGCAATGCCCCTGTCTGGGCGACCAGCCGTACCTCGGCGCCGACGCCAACAGTGTGTGGATCACCGTCAACGAATACGGTCCGTTGGGTTCCTTTGGCACGTCATACGGCGCCGAGCTGTACGCCATCCCCAAGGGACAGCTCCTGGCCAATCCGCCGGTAGCGATCGTGGTCTTTCCGTATAGCACCAGCTCGGGGGGCGCCGACAACGACGACTCGGTCCAGCCAGCCATGGTACCGGGCTCTACCTACGACACCAACAATGGCGGAACCGAATACCTGATGGAAGCGTATGCCAGTGGCACGCTACGGGTGTTTGCAGCCACTCAGACCGACAGACTGAGCGCGGGAACGCCCTCTGCTCCATCGCTTACTAAAAAGAACATCTCCAGCCAGCCATTCAGCACGCCGCCACAGATGCAGCAGCGGACCGGCGCCGCGCCGTACCAGCAGACACAAAGCCCCGCGACGACGGATGGCGGCGATCCGCGGCTGCTCCAGGTGACCTATGCCGCCGGGAAGCTCTGGTCGTCGAATGCCACCGGGGCCACGAACGGCTCGTCTCAGCTGGTTGCCGCCAATTACTACATCGTGTCGCCCCAAAGCACTCCCGGCATCTTCAGCCCCTCGGTGGTCAAGCAGGGAACGGTGTCGCTCGCGGGGGGAAACCTTTCGTATCCTGCCGTGGGCGTGAACGACGCCGGCCAGGCTGAGATGGTGGTGAGCATCGTGGGACCGGACGGCGCGAGCGCATATGCGCCATATCCCAGCGCCGGCTACGTCCATCTCGACGCCACCAACGGCGCCTCTAACACCATCCACATCGTGAGCACCGGCGCTCAGCCGGCCGACGGCTTCACGGGGTTGGCGACCGGCCAGGGTCCGCCGGAGCGCTGGGGCGATTATTCGGCGGCGAATGCGGCCACCGATGGGTCGATCTGGTTCGCCACGGAGATGATCGCCGGCGGCCCGCGGGTGGGAGACACCAACTGGTCTACCACCATCGGCCATATCGCCAATCCCTCCGCGCTGTCATCTCAGACCGCACTGTCTCCTGGCCCCCAGGCGCAGGCGAGCATCGGCCAGGTGGGTCAGACCTCCTCAACCAGTACCGCCTGTACCCTGCCGCCCAGCAACCAGTCACTCTGCCACCCGGAACAAAGCGCTATCGCCCCATTGACCGGAAATCTGTGGGTGGCCGACCACGCCGACAACCGGGTACTCATGTTCCCCGACGTCAATGGCGCTATCTCGCCGGTCGCCACGGTGGTGCTCGGGCAGCCGACCTTCACTTCCTACCTGTGCAACCAGGGCGGCGCACCTTCCGCAAAGACGCTGTGCAACCCGCGCGGCGTCGCCGTCGACGGGGCCGGAAATGTCTGGGTCTCCGACACCGGCAACAACCGTGTGCTCAAATACAGCTTCCCGGTGGCGACCAACGACCAGCCGGCCTCGTTGGTACTCGGCCAGCCAAACATGGTCACCGTCGCGCCCGACGACTCGACCGGCAACAGCACCGTATCGGGCTGCACAGCTGGAGCCTCGATCTCGGCGCCCACGGCGTGCGGTCTCTACTCTCCGGCCCAGATACGATTCGACCCCGCCGGCACTACTCTCTACGTGGCCGATACCTTTAATAACCGCGCGCTGAAGTATTCGGCGGCCACGCTGGCGACCTCGTGCAGCAGTAATTGCAACCTGCCGGCCAGCCAGGTCTGGTGCCAGCCCGACTTCAACTCGACCTCGGCGCCGGAACCGCCTTCCGCCTCCTCCTGCAACCTGCCGACCAGCATCACAGCGGATGGGTCCGGCAATGTGTTCGTCGCCGACACGGTGAACAACCGCGTTCTCGGCTTCCCCGCCGGCAGCAGCAACGGCCCGACGGCCACGCTGGTCTATGGCCACGCGGGCAGTTTCTCCAGCCCTACCCCGAACGATAACGGCACCGGAGCCGCCGGCTCGCCCAGCGCTGCGAACCTGAACAGTCCGGAGGGCGTGGCCCTGGGCCTCGATGGGCGGGTCTGGATCGCCGACTTCGGCAATAACCGCGTGCTCCAATTTGCCGCGCCCACCTTCCCCGGCAGTAGCGCCTCCGAAACCGCGAACGACGAACTGGGTCAGCCCGGCACGGCCAACTTTACGGAGAATGGCTACAACAACCAGGGGCCTAGCGCCGTCTCGCTGGCGAACCCCAGCGATATCAGCTTCGACCCGGCCGGCAACGCCTATGTTGCCGACTTCGGTAATAATCGCCTCAACCAATACACCGCGCCGGGATCGCCTACCGTAGCGCGCGTTGCTCGCTTCATCGCGACCCGGCATGGCGCCGCCGTGAACTTTAGCTGGCGGCTGACCGAAACCAGGGGCATCCTTGGTTTCGATCTCTACGCCGGTCAGCGGCGGCTCAATCCTCGCGTGATCCGTGCCACCAACCGGCACGAGTATCACTACCGCGTGCGAGCACTGAAGCGCGGACCGTTCACACTGCGCGTGATCCTGACCAACGGCAGACAGGTGGCGGTAGCGACACGGGATGAGGCGGCTTTATCCCCCACCGCTCCACGCACAGGTTCTGTCGCATCGTGACGTACAACGAGGTGGAAGTATTGGTGGAAGGGTGAAAGCACCATGAACTCACGGTTCTCCTGGCGGTTCCCGCGGGCGCCGCTGCTGGTGTGCGTTGCTCTCGCCGGCTTGCTGGGCGCGGCCAACCCAGCATTGGCCGCGAGCAGTGCCAGCCTGTCGCGCGCCTACGCTGCTCCAGGTGATAGCGTCGCGGTGTATGGGTACGGCTTCTACCCGGGCGACGACGTCGTGGTGGGCGTCGACCTGCTGCTGAGCGGCCGCCCCAAACGCCTGGAGACGGCGTCGCGCGCCGGCGCCTCAGGCAGCCTCTTCGCCACCATCACCTTGCCGGCCACCACCACGCAGGGAATCTACACGGTCGACCTACGCGACTTTCACGGCCACCAGGCCACGCAACCGCTCACGGTCGTGCCACTGGTCTATCTCCAGGTGGGGGCGGCCCCGTCCACCGCGTATGTCATTGCCATGCACTCGCTGTATATCAGCGCCGCGGGGTTTGGGCCGGCCGAAGCGATTCACCTCTCGGTGAAATTCCCGTTGTACAACCTCAACACCCACGCGGTGACTCGTAACACCGGCAGCAATAAGAGCGGCAAGCTCTATGAGTTCGCCATCCGCATCCCGCGCGACGCCCTGGCGGGACCAGTCACCCTCTCCGCCACCAGCCAGACGGGCAAAAAGGCCCAAGCACACCTGATAGTCGTCTACCGTCCCTCCATCACAGTGGCGGCACAAACCGTTCGCCCCGGCGCCCGCATCGACCTCAAGGGACGAGAGTTTGTGCCGGAGAGCAACGTCAGTGTTTCGCTCGCCATCGCGCGCAGCGGCGATAGCAACACGACGCTCTCCGGCGTCGTGCTGACCGACGTCTACGGCGCCTTCACCACCTCACTGGATCTACCGGCCAGTGCGCGACCGGGCAGGTATTCGGTGGCTGCGGTCAACGATACCGGCGGCTTCAAGGCCTACGCATCCCTCTCTATCTCCACTGGTCCCTCGATCGTGGTACAGCCCGCCGCGGTGTTTCCGGGGCAGGCGATCTCGGTCTCCGGGGAAAACTTCGCAGCCGTGGTACACGTCATCGTAAGCGGCGCCTTTCGCGTGCCGGGAGGCGTGCGCGCCGTGGCCACTGGCGTGGTGACGGCGCGCAGCGGCGCCTACAGCGCGCAACTTACCGTACCGGGTAACGCCACGATCGGCACGGCAACCATCCGGGCTCGGTCCAGCACTGGCCAGACCAGCACCGGGCTGCAGATCCGCCCGAGGCCAACTCCCGCGCCGTTGGCTACCGTCGCCGTGCCCGGTGCGCTGGCACAGGCCACCAACACCCCGGCTCGCACGGCCGGACAGCAGGGCTTTGGCTATAGCTCCATCTCAGTGTGGTATCGCCCCGTTCATGCCGGCGCCTCCAACCATCTGGTGGTGCAAAGCACGCTGGTCCGCTGGCCCTACCGCGCGTCGCGGCAGATGTCGCTTACCTGAACCTGAACGACGAGAGCATCTTTTCAAACACCGCCAGATTCAGTCCCATGACCAACGGCGCCGAGGAGAGGGTGATCTGCCAGACTTTGCCTCGCGCGATGAAGACCGCCGTCTCGAACCGATCGCGCACCCCCCCCTTCTTCTTGAGCAGGTGGGCCAGGATAGTGCGTGCCTCCACCCCATCGATCCGGGTGGACTCAATCCGGTCGATGCGGACGCCTGCTCTCAGCAAGGTGCTCTTGAGCCGGTTCGTGGTCTGCGGCAGCGAAGCGCCCTTGGCGCCAACCGTGTTGACATTGACGGTCGTCGCCAGCTTTTGGTCCACCTCGCCAAAAAAGTATTGCGTGCTGGCTGCCGTGCGCAAGAACCAGGTGTTGGGGTAGGCGATCTGATAGCGTTCGCTGCGCGAAATGAACACTTTAAATCCGGCCGGCGTGGTACTGCCGTTCAGTGCCCGCTGGGCGCCGGCGGCCCAACTCACACGCTGCCCGGTAAAGGGCAGAGCAGTCGTGATAATGAGCAGGGCGACGATCTTGTTCCACATCGATACACCTCTTCTTTCCCTATCAGGTCGCCGGCTCCCTGTGATCGGCTCGCTGGGACACTGGAATGCCTCGAATACAGCGATGTACCGGTCGCACGCTCAAGCCAAAATATACGGAGTATACCGAGTATACCGCCTCCACTATGCAACACGGAACCAATCTATACAACGCATGGCCGGCCCACTTGTGACAGCACAGGACCACACTGATGCCGAACCGTAGCATCCTGGACCTGACTCCGCCCCGAGCGGACGCGCACCTGCCATACGGGTCCGATCCATTGCAGTTCGGCGATCTGCGGCTCCCGCCCGGAGTTGGGCCGTACCCCGTGGTGCTCGTGATTCACGGAGGCTTCTGGCGCGCGCGATACTCATTGGAGCACATGGGGCATCTCTGCGCTGCTCTCACTGCTGCCGGCTTCGCCACCTGGAACCTGGAATATCGCCGGCTGGGTGATCCTGGCGGCGGCTGGCCCCATACGCTGCTGGATGTTGGGCGCGGCGCCGATTACCTCCGAGAGGTATCCGCTCACTACCCACTCGATCTCAACCGCCTGCTCGCCGTCGGGCACTCCGCCGGTGGGCACCTGGCGCTGTGGCTCGCCGCTCGCCATCGCCTGGCCGCGGATAATGACCTCTATCTGGATCAGCCCCTGCCCCTGCGGGGTGTCATCTCACTGGCGGGAGTCAGTGACCTCATCTCCGCCTGGCTGCTGCGCCTGGGGAACGGAGCGGTTAGTGAGCTGCTGGACGGCACGCCCGATACGGCGCCCGCGCGCTACGCCGCGGCCTCCCCCGCCGAGCTAGTGCCTCTGGGAGTGCCCCAGGTGCTGATCCACGGCGTCAGGGACCGCAATGTCCCGTTTAGCATGAGCCAGGCTTACATGGCACGTGCGCGCGCCGCGGGGGACCATGCCACACTCATTCCCCTCACGGGAATGGGTCACTTCGAGCCAATCGACCCACGATCCGGAGCGTGGGCGATGGTCCTGGAGGGTGTGCGGCAGTTACTCCCATCGTCACTGTAAGGTGCACGCGTGCTCCTCTGCGACAATGGGACGGGAACAGAGGAGCTGTATGCCGAGCCACCATCCGCTCCGTGCCTATCAACCGCCGGCCACGGTCTACGAGCTACCCCATTACCTGATCGACCGAGCCGCAAGCCTTTTTGCCGGCGCCTGGTTCGACGAAGCGCAGATCCACTCGGTGTTTGAAGGCAAGCAGACAGGGAGAGTCTTTGTCGACGACTCCGACACACCCACCGCTGCGCTCCTCTGCCGAACCTATGGGTACTACCTGGCCGGTTCAACTACCACGGCCACGCTGCGCGCCTTTCTGAGCGATGCACCGGCTGAAGTCGGTGTCTTCTACGCGCTCTATGGGTACATGGTGGACGATGCATGGCGCGACTCCTTGCTGGCCGAACAGCCGGACCGCTGGCGAATCATCGATCGCAAAGCGTTCATCCTCCCTCCCGACACGCCTGCCTCACCGATAGCCACAGCGGCCGGCACTGAAATACGGCGGCTAGACCGCGTGCTGGCGGAGCGGGCCGACGGAGAGCTTCACGCCGGCATCGGCATGTTCTGGGGCAGCTACCAGCGCTTCATCGCGGGTGGCTTCGGTTTCTGCAGCATGGTGCATGGCGCCATGGCGAGCGTTGCCTACGCCATCTCAGTGAGTGCGCACAGTGCCAATATCGCGGTCACCACCTCGCCATCACACCGCCGCCGCGGCTTCTCCACCGTGACCAGTTCGGCCTATATTGACCACTGCCTGGCCCAGGGAATCCGCCCGACCTGGGACACTGACCAGACCAACGAGCCATCCATTCGCACCGCCCTCAAGCTCGGCTTCGTGGAAGACCGGCCCTTCCACCAACTCAGTCCGAAAGATGGGCCAAAAAATGCCCTGTCCCACGGCCGGTGGCGTCAGGGTAACCCTCTCCCCACTGCTCCACCTGGCCTCATCTTGTGGCGGAAGGTGTGAGGCGGGGACACAAAACTTCCGCCCTCCATGCCGGCACGGCATGGAGGGCGGAAGCAGGTGGTAGGTGAAGGATGGTTACCCGGCAAGCAGCTCCCGCAGGGTGTGTGTGCGCGATTGACGTCGCGCATCCGCGGCACTCAGCACCTGAAACATCTCATTCCGTCGAAGTATCACCATGTGCTTGCGCAACATGTAGCTTTCATGCGGGTTGAGGAATTGGTAGGTAACCAGGAAGCCGTCCTCTAACTCATCCACTAGAATGCTGTACGCATCGAGCGCGTCCAGCTCGAAGCCCAGCGCCCGAAACACATTTTCGTAGCTGTGGTCCTCAGTGATAGGCGCGTGGGACCGGAAAGCCCTGCGCGTCTTTTTGCGTTTTAGTTCCTCGCCCCATTGGAGTAACTGGTCGACGGGCAGATGAACCCACTGAAGATGGTGATCCGCCGCACTGCCAAGCCAATGAACCTCGAACCCCTCAGGCACTTCGATCACTCGGACACGGCCTGGCGGTTTCTGGTCGAGATAGGCGCCAATGGCCCGCATGGAGGTCTGGTAGGCCCGGCGCGTCTCATTCATGCGGATCTCCTCTGGTCGTATAGAGCGAGCGTAAAGCAGAACGAGCGATCCGGCAAGGCCCGAGGGTTACAGTTGAGTTAAGAAATATGTGAGCAAGCAGCCTGCAGTTGGTATGGTGATACCAGACGGGCACTCGCCCATGCGCTCTCCGGGGGTTTTGTGCAGGATTTACAGTGAAGAGGGTGATTCTCGCCGCAGTCATCGTCGCCCTGGCGGCGATCTCCCTGCCGCTATCGACTCTGGCCTACCATCACGTCGGCCGTACCATCATCCGGGCCGGCGCCCATGTGCCGGCCAAGCCCTATTACCTCTGCTTGATCGTGCTGGACGGCGCGCGTCCCGGCTACCTCAAGACGCCGAACATCCCGCATGTGCAGGCCTTGATGGCCCGCGGCACGCAGTTCCCCAAGGCCTGGACCGGTATCCTGGAGTCGGAGACCCCCTCGGGACACGCCGCGATTTCCACCGGGTCGGAGCCGCGGCGCGACGGCATATCCAGCTTTGGCTGGGTCACTGCCAATAACGTCAGCGTCAACCTCTTCGATCCGGCCAAGATCCGCGCCGGTGCCATGGAAAAAGTTATGCTGATGGCCGGCGTGCCCACCATTGCCGGTCTCGTACACCGGCAGAACCCAGCCGCCAAGGTGGTTGCACTGAGTGGGTATAAGTATTATGCCGCGGACGCGCTGGGTGGCCCGCGTGCTGATGTGATTATGTATTACGCGTCCCGCCCCGGCGGCGCCCTGGTTCCCACCTTCATTCCTGGTCACATTCCACCGCCCGAGGTGCTCACCGCCCCGAATTTGCAGGGCAAGGACGTCCAGCCGCTGGGCATGGGCGATCGCGAGGCCATGAACCTGGCGGCGGCGACCTTCGACCGCATGCATCAGCAGGTGACGCTCATCAACCTGCCGGAGTTCGACTGGCCGCTGGGCCACCTGTGGGGCGCCTCGCTGGCGCCGCACTCCGTTACCTCGCTCATGCAGAGCTTCGATCAGGACCTCGGCGCCCTGGAAGACACCTACCGGCGCGCCCATGTACTGAAGCGAACTATCTTTGTGCTCACCGCCGACCACGGATTCTCACCAATCTATCGCGTAGTGCCCGAAAAGGAGATACGCGACGCCGTCATGGCGGCAGGCACCGGCATCACCCGCGACACGTATCACACCGGCGCCTACCTCTGGCTGCACGATCGCTCCCGTGCCGGCGCGGCGGCACGCATCATTGGCCGGTTGCACATTCCATACATCCAGTCCGTGTACTACAAGGAGTTGGTGAAGGGGCGGTACCAGTACGTCAATGCCGGCTCGCAGTTCCTGACCTCCGGGGTGGCCGCGGCCAATCAGTACCTGCTGCGCACCTTCCTGGGGCCGAATGGTCCCGATCTGGCGGTGCTCTTCACCCAGGGCGCGGTGGGAAGTACCACCGCCCAATCTACCTGGAAGGGCGACCACGGCGGGGCTGACTGGCAATCGCAGCATATTCCGCTGGTCATCGCGGGCCCCGGCTTCCGGCGCAACTACGTCTCCAAATACCCGGCCCGATTGATCGACATCGCTCCCACCGTACTCTCCATGATGGATGTGCCGCACAACCGCATGCAGGGGCTGGCGCTGGCCGATGCGATGAAGACGCCGGCTGCCACGGAGGTTAGCGCTCAGCGCACGATGGGTCTGGTCCTCACCCCCCTGGTCTCGGCGCTGGAGCGTGAATCGCGTCTGGAGACGGCAGCCAGGGAACGAGGGCGCTAGAGCCGCCGCCCTGAACGCTACTGCTTTTGGAAGAGGTCCGCCGCTCAATCCGGTCCATGCCCACTCGCCTTCGTTGCCATGGACTCGGCATGAGCCAGGAGCAGTGTGGCGACCTCAACCGGGTCGACCAGCATGTGAAAGTGCCCGGCCTCGATCGCGCTGAAGGCCCAGCCCGTGCGCCGCGCCGCCTCCGCTGCTCGCCCGTACCCGTCGCTAAGCTTGATGTAGGCACAGGGAGCGTCGGGCCAGCCGGCGAAGACCGGGATCGGCTCGGTAAAGAAGGAGAGAGGGCGCGGGGACAGTTTGGCCAGCAGATCGTGACGCCGTTGCACATCGGGTACAAGGTCACGGAGTTCCTCATCGGTCCACAAGGGGAAGCGACCGCCGGCTTCAAGATGCTCCCGAACCACCACTGCATCCTCTGGAATGCTTTCCTCTATCTCCGCCAGGCGGCTCATCCCGTCCCGAGGTAGCCCCGCATCGACCAAGATGTATCCCGCGATCGGGTGTGGCACGCGTGCGCGGATGGCAGGAAGGAGCAGGCCCGCACCGCTATGCCCCACCAGAATCAGCGGACGATCCGCGGGAAGGGACAACAGCCGCTGGGCAACTGCCTCGGCATGCTGCCTCCAGTAGGGGGCCGTTGTATCGCCGTCATCTGTGAGCCTGGGCACGAGGACCGTCACGCCCTGTTGCTCGAGCCACTGGGCCACCGGCAGCCAGGTGCCAGGACCGACCAGAGGACTATGGACGAGAACGAGGGCGGAATTCATAGCGAACCTCTGGCTGGAGGAACTCATGAGAGGCCAGTGTAACAGAACCGGGGTGTTCGGCGGAGTCAGGAGTCGTCCGCAGCCGTGACCCAGCATGTCGCTGGACGCAGGGCGATCGGGTCCCCCGTGCTGGTCACCGCTATCGTAGGAGGTGCCCTTTGGGTCTCGTTTTTGCTGGCCCGCCCTCGCCCTCCGCGGTGAGCCCCGTTACCCGTCGGAGACACCCGTGGGCGGGACGGGCAGGAGCCACGTCCCCTACAAGATTGTGGTGCAGAAGGTCGGGACATTGAGGACAAAGAACTGCGGGCGGGTGACATCCCACGTGAACACGAAGCCTCAGAACTGTCCGCCCATGAGCCTGACGGGTGAGAGCGGACCAGGGTCGGGTCGAGCGGAGACCGAGAACGTGCTTCCTCCACCTCTTCTCCGCACACTATACAAGCTACAGCTAGACTCAGAAAACACCCAAGGGAAGTACTATGACCTACCTCGGCCAAGGCATACGGCGCGTGGAAGATCCTCGCCTGCTGCGCGGAGCAGGGCAGTATGTGGACGACCTCCGCTTTCCAGGTATGCTGTACGCGGGCTTCGTCCGCAGCCCCCATCCTTCCGCGCGGATCACCAGCATCGATCATTCAGCCACGCTCCTGGTACCGGGAGTGGCCGCGGTACACACCGCGGCGAGCCTGCCGGAGGCGGCACGCCCGGTGCCGGCCGCAGCCATGCCGCCCGCGCTCCAGGCGCGAGGCTTCTCTCCGCTGGCATCCGATACCGTTCGGTGCGTGGGCGAGCCGGTGGCCGTGGTACTGGCCGATGACCGAGAGGCGCTGGCCGACGCGCTGGATCTGGTGGTCGTCGACTATGAGCCGCTCGACCCGGTCGGCACCGTGGAGCAGGCGCTGGAGGGAGCCACGCTGGTCTGGCCGGATGTGCCCGGTAATGTAGCGCTGGAGATCTCCACCGGCTTCGGCGAGGTGGACGCCGTCTTGGCGGAGGCGGAGATCATGGTCGAGGAGCGCTACGCCTTCGCACGCGCCGCCGGCGCCGCCATGGAGCCGCGGGCGGTCGCGGCGACGCCAGGCGGCGACGCGGGGATCCGTCTCACCCTGTGGGACGCTACTCAGGCGCCGCACAACGTGCGCGACGGCGTTGCCGCCTATCTGGGGCTCCAGCCGGAGGAGCTGCGAGTGGTAACGCCGGACGTCGGCGGCTTTGGCCCCAGGGGACGAATCTACGCCGAGGAATACGTGGTCGCTGCGCTGGCGCTGCGCCACCAGCGCCCGATCTCCTTCACTGCCACCCGCACCGAAGACCTGCTTACCACCGCCCAGGGCGGTGGACTCACGGTCGAGGCCCGGCTGGCGGCGACGCGGGATGGCGTTATTCTCGGTATCGACCATCACATCGTGCAGGACGCGGGAGCGTACACCCCGGGCGGGCTCTCGGCGCCCATGAATACCATGCGTCATCTGCTGGGGCCATATCGCGTGCCGGCGGCTCGAATCCGGGTCAGCGCCATCTACACCAATCGCGTCATGACCTCGCCGCTGCGCGGTGGCGGACGCCAGAACGGCATCTTCGTGATGGAGCGCCTGCTCGATCGGCTGGCCGAGCGGCTCAAGATCGACCGCGCCGAGATTCGCCGCCGAAACTTCATCCCGCCGCAGGCCTTCCCCCACGACACCGGCCTGCCCTCCACCGGTGGAGCAACCATGGTGTACGACAGCGGTTCCTTCCCAACCTACCTGGACCGCGCACTGGACATGATCGACCACGCGTCCTTCCGTCGCGAGCAGGAAGCGGCCCGGCAGCAGGGACGCTACCTCGGTCTTGGCCTGGCCGCATTCATCGAAGCCACCGGCGTGAGTGGAGAGGAAGCCCAACTGCGCCTGGAGCCGGACGGCACGGTCGCGGTGCGGGTGGGTTCGCCCAGCCAGGGCCAGGGACACGCCACCGCCTTCACCCAGATGGCTGCCGACCGCCTGGGGGTGTCGTTCGACTCGGTCCACTATCTATCGGGCGATACCGCCCAGGTGGCCACGGGAACTGGAACCTTTGCCAGCCGGATGGGCCAGACCGGCGGCGCCGCGGTGGGTCAGGCAGCAAGCGAGCTACACGATCGAGTCCTGAGCCTGGCCGCCGACATGCTGGAGATCGCACCGAAAGATCTCGATCTCGTGAACGATCGCATTGCAGTAAAGGGGGTGCCGGGGCGAGTCCTACACCTCCGCGAGGTGGCCCAGGAGGCAGATCGACGAGGCACGCCGCTGCAGAGTCGAGTCGAGTACCAGCCGGCTGGAGGTCCCACCTGGGCGGGAGGCGTCAACGCCGCGATCGTGGAGGTCGACGCCGAGACCGGCCAGGTGACGATTCTGCGCTACGTCGTGGTGCACGACTGCGGCACGGTCATCAATCCAACCATCGTCGAAGGACAGGTACACGGCGGTGTGGTGCACGGCATCGGCAATGCCCTGCTGGAGGAGTGCGCCGACGACGGCCAGGGCCATCCCGCCAACCCGACCTTTGTCGACTATCTGCTGCCCAGCATCGGCGACGTCCCCATGCTGGAGACTGAGGACGTGGAAACACCCTCGCCGTTTAATCCGGAAGGCATCAAAGGAGCCGGCGAGGGCGGCACCATCGGCGCCATTCCCACCATCGTCAGCGCCGTCGAAGACGCCCTGTGCCCCTTCGGCATCATCCTCAACCAGGTGCCGCTGCAGCGAGCAGAGATCGCGCTCCGCATCGCGAGCGGCACACAGTAAACTGCCGGAAAAAGTGGCGCCCCCGGCGGGACTCGAACCCACGACCACCCGCTTAGAAGGCGGATGCTCTATCCAACTGAGCTACGGGGGCAGACCGACGCGCCGAATTATACCGAGTGCTCCCACACTCACGGGGAGTAATGGTCGCCCGGCTCACGGCGAGCTGTTTTCCCTGTTTGCACAATAACGGCTTATGAGTCGGAACCGTCCCGCGCTCCTGCGCTCGGCTCGTGGACAGTGTACCCCTTCGCCCGCAACTCTTCCATCTGTGCCTGCTCGACAAAACGAGGGTGGAAGCGACGGAGATAGTGAAGATACACAGCCATAACCAAGAGACCGTAGGCGAAACCTACGACAGCACCGACCCCCAAAAGAGGGCTGTCGAAGATACCTGCCAGGATACCGACCACGGCTGCTGCTGGCAGGCACGTGACCGCGCAGAAGGCACGGAAGAGACGGCGGCTTCTCTGCTGTAGGTTCACAAATCTAATTCGAGTCGCAGCGATCGTGCCAGGCACGCGAAGAAGACATGGGAATCGACAGCGTACCAACGCTGACCCGAGAAGAGACCGTTTGAGATAGCGTGCCTACGGTCGATGCTCATATTGGAAAGATGTCACATTGAAGTACCCGCTGGTGCAATACATGCTTCCATGCAGGATGACCCACGAGCCAGCACGTGGAGCGGTGTGCGGAGGCACAAGCTCCGTCGGAAACAGAGCCAGAGCGCGCGGCGGTACGCTGCGCAATTCAGTGCGGCGCTGTCGCGAAGCGAAGACAGCGCCATCCGCCGTCGGCCCAGCACTGCCGGTAAAAACGTCGACATAGAAGCTCTTCACTGAGGCTCCGAAGCGTGCAGAACGATGATGGCTACAGAACGCGAGTAGCTGGGTCACCGTTTTTACTCGGGCTGTACTCGTGCCTTGCGCGTGGACTCCCGGAGTGGCTAGGGCGCCACAGGCACACGCAAGCAGTATGGAAATGAAGCGAATAAGAACCATAGACTCCTCCGTTATCGTCTCTTAACAACCCAAACGATGCTGCCTAAGTTCCTCGCGTGTGTCCATTCAATGCACTCCCTTCATGTGTATCTTGCATCTTAGACCCCTGCGGCAGGCGCGCGCATTGCAACGCAATTCCAGAGAACCGACCCAATCCCTTCGGACGGTCCTTATGGCGATGGCGGAAGCTCCGAGAAGTTGGAATCGTTTGCACGGTTACTAAAGCGTACATCGCGGCGTTGTATCTGTAGATGACCATGGGAAGGGAGCCTTACATGATTCTATTCGCTCGCGCCCCGGCCCTCGTCGCACTACTGGGCCTCGTGCTTACATCTGCCGCGGCGCCGGCTTCCACGTATGCCGGCAGCGTTCCATCTCGCAGCAACGCGTGCATTCCAGACTTCGCCATCGGTGGAACGTGCTACTATCCGAGCCAGGTTATCGAAGCGGAAAGGAACCTTCGCTTTCGACCGGTCACACCAACTGCCGCGGTGACTCTCGCCTCTAACCTCTCGCTTTATCGCATGATTGTCAGCCCTATTGCCGGTCCCAATCAGACCACTCTCGGAGGAGGGCAGATAACCTACGTCTACGGCACGATTCCTTCGCATATCTTCGATATTCACCTGACTCCGCGCCAGAACCCCAAGTTCGTCATAGTGGAAGAGGCGCTTGGCCAGGACAACTTCGGCAAGCAGGTAAACCTGACCAGGGCTTACACGGCGAAGTGGCATACGTATGGACCGTGGTGGTTCGTTGCTGTGGGGCCCATCCCCAATATGGCACTGCAAGTGCTATCCAACCTGGAAAAGGGAGAGGTGCGACAGATCGGTGGGCAAGTGGTTGCCGCCGGTTCTCACCTGAGCAGCCCCATGGCTGGTAAGCCCTGGAGTATCAAACGGGTCGTAGCCGTTCAGGGCGTAGCGAATCTGTGCTCGAACCACGCAGCGTCACGCTTCACTGCCTCGGTGCGTGGTTATCTGGTGGCAGTGCCTCTCCAGGGCCCTGGCGGCGGCTGGGTAGGGCGGCTGTTCACAAAGCCCAATCCCCATGCCTTTCACGCCGGGGACACGAGACCATTTGTGCAGGTCTGGGGGACGAAAGCCTGGTCGTTGAACCTGTCGAACCAGCAGGTCACGTTCCATGGCATCCTCACGTGCGATACCTCGACGTATGCGCTGTCTCTTCCTGGCTGGCTGGGCTCGATCAAGCCAGATCGATACACAACTGGATGACTGCGTAAGCAAAGGACCGTGAGGAGCCGACATGAAAGCGCGAATCGGTGTCGTCGTGTGTCTCTGTGTTCTACTTACTCCTCTCCTGTCCCCGAGCAGAGCCTTGGCGAGGTCCGTACAACGCATGCGAGTGTGCCATGCGTCACAGTTGCGAGCCTCAGCCGACTGGCAGGGAAATCAAACCTCGAAGGTTGGTGGCGTCACCTTCTCGTTACGAAACGGGGCAGCGTGTTCGCTACAGGGCCGGCCCGTTCTGCTACTCCGAGTCAAGACGCGCGTGTTGGATGTCCATGAGATGGTACTTGCTCCCGACGCCGGCGCTTCAGCCACAGAGGAGCGGACAATTATTCTGCGACCAGGGCACCGCGCAGGAGTGGAATTCACATGGGCAAATTGGTGCGGTATGCAGATACATGCACCGATCTCGCTCTCCGTCATCCTGCCGCATGGAGGCGGGACAGCATCAAGTTTTGTTCGGTACGGACGTATACTTCGTTCAAGCAGTCCCCCGGCGTGCCTCGCGGCTGGTAACCGGTCAACGCTCCAGGTCGGCGTCATCCGTACAGTGACTCAAACAACGCCACTACCCTGAGCGGCCTGTCAATTCTCGGGCGTACGATCACCACGACGGGACAAGCAATGATTGAACAGCCGGACAATCTCTCAAGAGCCACCGACATCGTTCGAACCAACCAACGAGCGACAGCTTCACTCCTGCAGCGCCGCCTGAAGATCGGGTACCTGGAAGCGGATCATCTGCTCGATCAGCTTGAACAGTCGGGCGTGATTACTCCGCCCGATGAACGAGGGCACCGGCGGGTACAGTGATTGGGAGGGTGCTACCCGCCCTCTTCCCTCAGGACATAGCGTGGCGTCGGCCCGTCGGCTCCGTTCTGAGCGATCTCGCCGCGTTGCACCAGTTCGGTGCGTGCCCGGCTCAGCGTGGTTTTGGACATGCCCGCAGCCTGGCTCCATTGCGTCAACGTTGCCCCGGTCGGTCCCGCGTCCAGTTCGCGTAGCGCCTGCAAGGCACGTTCGGCTCGATTCCCCACGGTGGACTGCGTCCTGGATGCTTCGGACGAGCCGTCGTCAGCGCCCACCCTGCCTCCCTGCCCGCTAGCGTCTCGGGAGGGTTCTCCCGTTAACTCCGCCAGACGGGCCTCGGCGCGGGCCACTTGTTGGCGGCGACGTTCGAGCTTCTCGGCTGCCTTGGTCTGCCACTGGGCTGCGCGCAGCCGTGCCTGCTCGATGTCCTGCTTGCCGCGCACATCGGCCTGCAGTTGCTCCTCGGACGCGACCTCCAGCTTGAGTTCGAGCTTGGCCAGCTTACGACGTGCTCGCTCCAACTCGTCTTTCTTGGTGCTCCCTTTGCGTACCGTTTGCTTGGCCAAGACGTGTACTCCTGGTGAGGATCCGTCCTTCAGTACTACAACTATACCGCAAGGGATATGGAAGGTCCGATGCGTCTCGCGGTCTTTCTACTCAAGCGGCGTAACGCTCCGCGTAACTGAGTAGTCGCTCGATATCAAACGGCTTTGGCAGCGTTTCCTGAAAGAGCTTGGAGTGTGCTGCCGATCGCAGCATGTCGGGAGACGCAGACATAGCGACCATGGGCGTGTCCGGCAGGCCATCCTCGCGTAGTCTGCGCGCCAGTTCGATGCCGGAGAGTTCTGGAAGCATCAAGTCTACAAAGAGCAGATCAGGCCGGCATCCCTCAGTAATAGGCATCAACTGGCGGGGATGATTGACGCACGCAACATGGTACCCCTCCTCTTCGAAGAGTTCGCGTAGCATATTCAGAATGTCTCGTTCATCCTCGATCACGAGAATCAGCACAGAGACCATCGCCCAACCTTCATACGCTCAGTTTGGCAAGTTCCGTGCCGTACAGGAGAGGATCCGGCGAGCAGCTGGCACACTGATCCACTGACGCCGGCGTCAGCTCCGCTCGTTAACGCCCTAAACGGCGGTCGATGCGGCCGGCGAGTCGCTCAATGGGCCGCGGCGGGACCTGATGCTGTAAGCCTACAATCCGCGGGAAGATCTGCTCTTCGGTACCATACACGCCTGGCCGCCACATTGCTCCATCGCTGCTACATGAGAAACAGATGGCTACCCTGCGGTATTCCTCAGCCCCTGCAGCACTGCCTTACCGTGGTGCTCAAGCCACACGCGATAGTCTGGACAGTCTGCCATGCGCTGCTCAATCGCCTCGCGTAAACCTGGCATTCGCTCATAGAACTCCTGCCCGGAGGACTCAGACGCATCGGGTTGGCTCGTCGTATGATTCATTCTCTCTACCTCTGCGTCGTGGCCGGTTACTACCGGGCGGCGGTATTCTGGCAAATGTCCTGCCTGTTTCACTCTGACACTCTATGCGACACCATGTGATCTGTCTAGCAGTTTAAGTTGCGGCTTGGTTATTGTTTGCTTACCAGGGTATACGTGCGATGGCGCAGAACTTTTCATGCCTCCCCTAACTCCCTCCGGGGGGGAGGGGGAAGCGGGCACAATTCTACCCCTTCACACGCCACGCTGCTCCATCCACCTCTCCAGCTCGGCCGCCGGCAGCGGCTCGCTGAAAAAATACCCTTGGGCCAGATCGCAGCCGAGACCGGATAGCAGGTCCAGCGTCTCCTGATCCTCTACCCCTTCGGCCACCACCGTCCGCTTCAAGTTGTGACTCAGATCGACCACCGAGCGAATGATATAGGCGTTGTCTTCCTGCTCTCTCATATCCATCACCAACGAGCGGTCGATCTTGACCTCATCGAGGGGCAGGCGTTTTAGATGGGTCAGAGAAGCATATCCCGTGCCGAAGTCATCGAGAGCAATACGGACGCCCAACTGATGGAGTCGAGTGAGGATCTCCGTGGCGCGGACGGGATCGGTCATGACGGCGCCTTCCGTGATCTCCAGCGTCAGCGACGAGCCGGCTGTCGCGCGTGCAGGGAGAAGATGGGTGAGCGTCTCCACTAGCTCCCAGTCCTGAAAGCTGGTGGCGGAGAGATTGACGGCGATATCGAGGTGTAGATCGGCGTCGCGCCACGCGCGCTGCTGGCGAACGATTTCGCTGATCACCCAGCTGGTCAGCGGCTTGATCAGGCCGGTGTGCTCGGACAAAGGGATGAACTCGTCTGGCTGAAGCAGACCACGCGTCGGGTGCTGCCATCGGACCAGCGCCTCGACTCCCGGGATCCCTCCATCCCGCACAGCGATCTTGGGCTGGTAATGCAGCAGTAAACCCGTGCCGTCCAGTGCCTGGCGCAGGTCATTGGTGAGCTGGAAGCGAGCGGGCGCGTACTGATCCTGCTCCACGGCATACACCTGATGCCCGGTGCTGCCGCGCTTGGCAAGGTACATAGCCACATCGGCGTGGCGCAACAGCGTGGTAATATCGTTCCCCTGGTGGGGATAGAGGGCGATACCGATACTGGCGTCGATCCGAAAAGGCTGGTCGTCGAGCTGGAACGGGGTGGTCAGAGCCTGCCTGATCTTCGTCGCCACGAAGACCGCGCCCGGCTCGTCGGCGCCCGGCAACACCACGGCGAACTCATCGCCACCCAGCCGAGCCACCGTGTCGGAGGGGCGCAGGAGGCCACTCAGACGATTCCCTAACTGTTGCAACAGCAGGTCGCCGTAGTGGTGTCCACAGGTGTCATTGAGATCTTTGAACCGGTCGAGATCGAGCAGCAGCAGCGCGAAGGAGCGCGCCTGACGCCGCGCCAGATGCACTGCCTGGTCGACACGATCTTTAAAGAGCACACGATTGGGCAGTCCGGTGAGCGCGTCGTGCAGCGTTTGATGGATCAGCGCGTCCTCCATCGCCTTGCGCTCCGTAATGTCTTCCATCATGGCGATGCCGAAGACCGCCACGCCGTCTTCGTCGCGCACTTCAGAGACCGTCTGACGGGTCCAGATGGTCTCGCCATCCTTGCGGATACTGCGGCTCTCGATCGTGTATTTCTCGATTTCGCCCGCCACCAGCTGGTCGTCCAGCTGGTCCTCCTCCGCGACATCCTCGGGATAGGCTGTTTTGCTCCAGTGCATGCCGTTCATCTCTTCCGCGCTGTACTGCAGCATGCCCTGGAGCGCCTCGTTGGTCTTCACGAAGCAGCCATCCATGTCCGCTACCGCCATCCCAATCGGGGCCAAATCGAAGATCGTGCTCAGATACTGTTCGCTCTGTCGCAGCGCCTCCTCGGCCCGTAGACGCTCGGTGATGTCGGTCGCCACGCAGATCACGCCGCTGATTTCTCCGAGCTCATAGACCGGCGTATAGTGGCATTGGTAGGTAATATCGACGGCACTGACCACTGTCTCACATGTCTCGCCGGCCAATGCCCGCCGGCAATATTCCATCGCCTCTCTGTGCTCGCTATAGATTTCAAAGACGGATTGGCCGAGCAAGGCCTCGGCATCGATACCCGCCTGCTGGTAGTATTTTCCCTCGGTCATGATGACCATACCGTGCCGGTCAAACGCGAAGAGCAGCACCGGGGCATGGGAGAGCGCCGTTCTCAGACGCTGCTGCAAGTCATGCAGCGCGCGCTCCGTCTGCTCCAGTTGTGTCATGTCGCGTACGATGGTCAGAAACGCAATGCACTCGCCCCGCTCATCCTGGATCGCGGCGGCGCTCAACTCAGCCTGCGCCAGGGCGCCGTCCTTCTTCCGCAGCGAGTACTGCATTTTGGGCATCGCGCCATGTTCCAGCACGTGCCGCATGGCGCCGGCTAATTGCTCATGGTATGCCGGACCCGTCAGCTCGCGGCCCGACAGGCCCGAAAGCTCTTCGGGCGTCGCATACCCGTAGAGGCCGGCCGCGTGCTGGTTGGCCATCAGGACCACGCCCGCGCAATCCAGGACGATCACGGCATCGGGCGAGGCATCGAGCAGCCCGCGAAGGTACGCCGCGCCACTCTCCTTCAGCCCCCTGGGAAGCTCTGCGTAGGTCGATACCAGGGAGAGCATTATGGCATCTCGGCGCGGCAGGTGGCGTGAGCCGCATGGTTCGCCACCACGTGCCGGCGCAGCCACCATGTCGCGCAGCACCACCTGCTCGCTCGTGACCGAGGATTCTCGCCAGTGGAGACCGCGGCTCGTTCGGCCGCGACGAGTCTTGCGGCGTGATGGTGGACCATTGCAGTGTTCCTTCATAGGCATGCCGTGCGCTGCCTGGAGTATGTTCTGCAGGGCGTGCTATGTCACCTGACAATAGGCACGTTTCAGTAGGAGCCGAAAGTCACCAAAACCCCTGCCCCCTGTCCCCTCCCCCTCTTTTTTACGTGGATGGCTTCCCATCAAATCCTCATCTGCGTCCCACCGTTCCATCATCTGCGATCTCTACGCTAGAAGTATCTCGACCACCACGTGACCGGGCGCCTGCCCGGCACACCAGCGAAAGCGTAGCAGGAGAACACCATGATGAAGCGCAGACTCTTCCCTCTAGCCGCCGCGGGGCTCATCGCCATCGGCGCCCTGGGCGACCATCTCTACGGCGCCGTCCAGCCAACCTCGGCCGCGGTCAGGACTTCGACTAGCAGCCCTCCTCTCCCATCTGCTCTCGCCATGGACGCGGCCACCGAGCATGCCTATGCCGTCGCCGGCCCCTCCGTGGTCTACGTCGAGAGCGCGGGCGTGGGTTCCGGCTCGGGCGTCATCTACGACAGCAAGGGCGATATCGTCACAAACGCTCACGTCGTGCGCGGCGCCCAGAGCATCACCGTTACTCTCAACGACGGACGCACCCTGAAAGCGAGTGTGGCCGGCACCGACATAGCCGACGACCTGGCGGTAATCCGCGTGAACGCCTCGAACCTCACCCCCGCCCACTTCGCCACTGCCGGTTCCTATCGGGTGGCGCAGACCGTCCTGGCAATCGGCAGCCCCGTCGGACTCAAGCAAAGCGTCACCTCCGGCTTGATCAGCGGAGTCAAGCGCGTCGAACAGGAGCCGAACGGCGCCTACCTCCCAGACGCCATCCAGACCTCAGCACCGATCAACCCTGGTAACTCCGGGGGCGCCCTGGTCACGCTCAACGGCACTGTCGCCGGTATCCCCACCCTGGTTCAGACCGCGACGCAGGACGGCGCCTCCACTCAGGGACTCGGATTCGCCATTCCCGCCGAGCGAGTGGTATCGATGGCCAGCCAGATCATTGCCCAGGGCCGCGTGGTCCACACGGACCGGGCCTTCCTGGGCGTCGCCCTAGGCCAGGATGCCGGTCAGTCAGCCCTTCCCTTCGGGAATGGCTCCGGTGGGCCCAGTGTGGCGGGCGCCACCATCAATACCGTCGCTCCCGGCAGCCCGGCCGCGTCGGCCGGGCTCCAGGCCGGTGACACGATCACCGCCATCAATGGCGCCACGGTTACCAGCGATGCCGACCTCCTCAGCGCCCTCGCCGTCCAAAAACCTGGCGCAGCCGCGACCCTCTCGGTCAATCGCCAGGGCCAAACCATCCGGGCGACCGTTCACCTCACCGAACTACCGGCCGCGAAGTAGTCGCCTCTCCCCCCAGCCCCCTCCCCCTCGCGGGGGGGAGGGGGAGTTCTTTATAGAAACTGATTCTCGCGATAGCGCGTCCTCCAGTGTGGAGGGGGAGTTCTTGAGCGACGCTGTCTCCCATACTAGCGCTTCCTCTGCTGCGGAGGGGGAGTTCTTTAGAGACGCTGTTGGCCGTAGTTACTCCCCTCCCCCCGCGAGGGTTCATGAATGGACAGTTTCACACTGCACAGGCCCCGCCAGGATGCGTAGCATCGATCTTCAGATCGTCTGGTGGAGGCGCCGCGCGCAAGCGCCGGCGCCGGCCCGTCCCACCGCGGTACCGTGTTCCCGATTCTCGCCGCCTCAGGCCCAGCGTCCGCCTGACACGCTCCTCCCCGGCGCAACGCCGAGATCGCATGCACACAGGTCCGGTCTCCTACCACGGAGCGGAGCAGGGAAGCACACTCGTGGGTGGCTCGAGCACCCCAGCCCAACAGTTCGGTCGACGAGGAGCATGGTGGTACGGCCCAGGACCGGCGCTGCCGCGCGGTCCTTCCCTTGACGACCTGAAGGTCGATACTACGGTGGATCCCGGCCGGGCAGCGAACCGGGCTGGACCCATCCCCATCAAACTGTCCATTCATGAACCCGCGAGGGGGAGGGGTCGGGGGGAGGGAGGCCATGATCCGAACAGTACAATCAGCCGTACTACCTGGTGATCTCACAACACCATACGGCACGTCCACAGATAGTAGGAGGAAGCATGAAAGTACGAACAGCTTTCGGCTCCGCGTTGGTGGCGCTGGCGGTTACCGCCAGTGGCACATCGGCTGCGGCTCCCGCCAATGCCAAGAAGGCCATGATGCCCACGTTCAGCATCATCTCGGGTACCTCAAACGGCATGTGTGTCACCGTGAAGATCTCACGGCCCGCCCACTTCCGCCGGGTCAAGCCGGTGTACAGCAACATGCCGATGCTGCCGAACACCGAGGGCCACATGCACTACATCTTGAACGGGATGTCCAACTTCATTGCCACGCGCGACGCATCCGCCGCTCTCTCGCACACCTGGTGTGGCAAGAAGCAGGGCGTCAAGATGGGCAAGAACGTCGTGCTTGTGTACCTCGCCACCAGCGAGCACAAACAGATCCCCGGCACCATGAAGCACCGGAAAACAGTCACGGTGAAGTAGTCCGATAGCATCCACAGCCTGCTTGCGCTTCGGCGCGAGCCAGACATCCCGGGTGTGAGCCCGACATAGCACGACAAGGGGCCGGTGGGTACACTTCTACCTACCGGCCCCCTTTTTCATCGCTCAGGAACGCCTGACACTGTTACCGGCCACTCATCATCGGAGCCCGACATGCCACATCGTCTCTTATCCACATCCTTAGTCCTGGCGATGGTGGGGGCGGGTGCAACCGTGTCAACCATCGCCACTGCCGCACCTGTGGGGCGCGCCAAGCCGCATAAAGCCGCCGTGGCCCACGTCTCCATCGGGACCGTGCACGGCCAATACGCCTTTCTGCCCCACAAAATCGTGATTCGCGCCGGCACAACCGTTATCTGGACTAACCGCAGCAATGCGTTTCACACTGTGACGGAGGCCAACACCAAGTGGACCTCCGCCGCCTTCACGACCCGCAAGAGCTACAGCCACACCTTCAGCAAGCCAGGCACGTATCACTACGTCTGCGCGTTGCATGGCTACATGACCGGCATTGTGGTCGTAACCAAGAAATAAGCTCAGTCGAAGATTGGCGGACGGTCGCGGGTTCGTTTGAGTTCGTAGAAGCCGTCCGTACCAGCCACCAGCAGCACCCCGTCCCAGAGCTTGCCCGCCGCCTCGCCGCGTGGAATCGGTGACACCACCGGCCCGAAGAACGAGACGCCGTTCACTGAGATGATCGGCGTGCCCACGTCCATACCGACGCGGTTCATGCCGTCCTCGTGGCTGGCTTGCAGCTCGCGGTCGAACTCGTCGCTGGTCATGCTGCCGGCGAGATCGGCCGGCAGACCAACCTCGGCCAGTGCCTCCTCGATGGTCGCCCGGTCGATCGGCTTCTTCTCCTGGTGGACACGAGTCCCGATCGCCGTATAGAGCGGCAGCACCACCTCGTCGCCGAAGCGGAGCTGGGCAGCGGTCACGACCCGAACCGGCCCCCAGGCGCGATCCATCGAGCGTTGGTAGTCCTCCGATAGGTCGCGGCCCTGGTTCAGTATCGCCAGGCTCATCACATGCCAGCGTACCTCGAAGTTGCGTACCTCAGCCGCCTCGAGAATCCAACGGGATGCGATCCATGCCCATGGGCAGAGTGGATCGAACCAGAAGTCCGCCGTGTCTCGGGCCGTTTTCTGGGGCTCGACCAGGAGCCCCGAGTCACTTGCTATCGTCATGCCATACCTCATCGTCCGAATCAGGGCCGCCGGCAGTGGCCATGCACCAACTCTCCACGACCCTTCGTTTATTTATAGACCATCCAGGCAGGCAGATCGAATCACCGGGCAGGATTTTACGACGTGGGCATGGCGATATGCATCCGAAATACGCCGTCGGTCGTGCCGGCATACAGGGCATGCTCACGCGGTGCGTAAGCGAGGGACAGAACGATCTGGCTGTGATCGACGTTGGGCAAGCCGTCGGACGCCGAAGCCCAGCGCCGACCGCCGTCGTCGCTGCGAAAGGCGCCGGCGCCCAGTGTGGCAATAAACGTTTCGGGCGGTCCCGGAACAGTGGCGATGCCGGATACGTGCTGGTTGGGCGGAACCCCGGCGGCATGTTGCTGCCACCTGCCGCCGGTGAGGGGGATGGTCCACAGCCGGTTCCCCATTGTTCCCGCGTCGAGATGTGTGGTGGGAACGGCCAGCGACATGATACCGCCACGACTGCCGAGCGCCCGCCCAAAGACGCGCCAGTGCAGGCCGCTGTCGCGGCTGACAAAGACCCTGGTGCTGCCACCAACCGCGCCTGCCACGCTCCCCGCAAAGACGGTCGAGACTGTTCCGGGGCGCCAGGCAAAGGCCGCTCCCGCAGCGTTGGGCAGCGCCAATCGCCGCTGCCAGTGTACCCCGCCGTCCACGCTGAGGTAGACTCCGCCACCCGCGCCCGCGAGTAGGCGGTGTGGGTGACCGGGTTGACCAGACACCGCGTAAACGCCCATGGGGGTGACGGGACTACCGATCCAGTGTTGCCCCAGATCACGGCTGACGTACACCGTACCCGCCTGGTCGCCCGCTAGTACGGTCCGGCCATCGGAGAGTACTTGCACGCCCCAGACTGTGTACGCCGGCAGCACACGTCGCCAGCCGCCGGTCCGATCTCGGCGGTAGACGCCGGTCTCGGTGGCGGCAAAGACCAGGCTCGAACGGTGCGGGTCAACGGATAGGGAGTGTACCGTGGCGCCCGGCAACCCATCCTGACGCCACGCAGGCGCCTTCCCAGGGAGTGCCAGGTGCAGGACCAGGAAAGCGGAGACGATCAGGAGAGCTGCCATAGCAATGAGCAGTGCCGCGTGAACCCGGTGGGACGAGCGCCCGGTCACATCTGCCTCCGTATCACCACTCGTGGAGAGCGCCGGCTATTCATGTTCCGGTGGGGGCGCGTCTCGGGCCGGCCTCAGCGAGTGATGACGCTTTCCACCTCGAAGTAATCGACGGCTGGTAGTGCCATCCCGGTTCCTTACAACATCGGGAGGACGTGCTCATCGACCCAGCGCGTGTGATCGTCGCGCGACTCCCAGACTTCGGTGATGCGGTACCCGCCATCGACGGGACCGACAATTTGAACCAGGAAGCCCTGCTGCTCCTTGAGTTTGGAGAAGAGGTGCTGCGCCATTTGCTCAGCCTGCTCCGGACTCACGCCGGATGCGGTAAACGTTACGCCGATTGCCATCTGCCTGTTCCTTTCTGCTTACGGATCAGAACCCGAATGACTTCCGTCGATGATACTGCATCGCTCTCTCATGTGCACCACGAACCGGAGGGGACCGAATGGTCGGTGCGCTCAGCAGACAGGGGCTGAAGGGATTACCCATACACCCGTAGCGTCGAGTCCGCCCCGCTCACCATCAGCCGGCCATCGGGGCCAAGCAGAAGACTCGGTGTGGACCCGTCTCGATAACCGCCCGCAGACACCGTGGCCAGGACCTGTCCCGTGGCAGACACCACGCGAACGCGCCCATCACCGCTCCCGACGTACGCCTTCCCGGCCGCATCGGTCGCAAGCGAGGGCCAAGCGGCGGGATACTGGGCGGAAGAATAGCCAATGGCGGTACTCCAGAGTCGCGTTCCATTGGTCCGGATGGCGTCGAGTCTATCCCGCCCGGCCACCAGCAGAATCCCATCGGCGCGAAGGGCCAGGGCCAGCGCGCCGTCCGTCTTCCTGACTCTCCAGCGCAGATGGCCGGAGGAAGTATACGCGACGATCTGCTGCCGGTATCCGGTAAAGATGGTTCCATCGGCCGCCACGACCGGGCGCAGGGTATCGAAATCCAGTTCCTGAAGCTTCGTCTTCCATACTGGATGGCCACGCCGGTCAACAGCTCGCAGCGTAGTAGTGCTGTCATCGACAATCAGGTTGCCCTGGTCCAGGGCCGGATGGAACATAGGCGCCAGACGTCGGAGCACCCAACCGCGACTGGAAATCAGGTTGAGACCGATGTACTTCTGGCTAGGACTGCCGTCGTGCGGGCCGATCACCGGAGCGAAATAAACGTTCCGCTCGGTGACCAGTGGCTCGGCTCCCTTATACAGTCCGAACTGTTGAATTTTCCAGAGCAGCTTTCCCTGCGCTGAGAGCGCCACGGCCGCTGCGTCCGCCGATCCCGCTGGAACTGTGGTAAACCCGACGGTCACCACGGTCCCGTTCGGCTCGATCACCGTCTGCTCCCCAGAGAAGGGATATCTCCAGAGCAATTGACCCTTGGGCGAGAGATCGACGACCAGCGACTGGCTCCCCGCCTGCCCCGAGCCGACCATGGCGCCATCCGGTCCCACGGCTTCGATCGAGGTGGACGGCCGTTGGAACAGCAACCTTGGGTGCGCCGGCCCCACGGCATCGCTGCGACTGGTACGTTGCGGATCGTGCCCCGGCATCAGCCAGCCACGCAGCCAGGTTGAGCATGAGGCGCCGGTGGAGGCGGCGCGAGACGTGCTGCCCGGTAGCAGAGCCAGGCTACTGAGTACCAGCGCAGTCAAGACACGGAACAGGCGGGTCATAGTCCGATTCGTGAGCCGGCGCGACCAGACGGGCATGGTGTGTACTCCAAGTGGAAGCTCAGGACGAGAAGCGCGAGGCAAGGAGGCGCAAGAGGTGCGTCCAGGAATCCGCGTCGGCGTGCTCCTGATCTCTCATGTCACCACCGACCCGGCTGTCGATTGTTGCATCCGTCGCCAGATACGGGGGCTGGATGAGATGGCCGGCGCCGGCGTAGGTGAGCATCTGATCGCGAAAGGGGTGGTGGTGGGTGTGCGTCCAGGTCAAGGCAAACTGTTCGAGGAAGCTGGAGTTCCAGATGTGATCGTCTCTGCCGGCGACCAGGAGGAACGGGCCGTTGATCTGTTGCACCGGAATCGCAGCCCCTTGCCAAGGGGCGTTTTTCCGCACCCAGGCGACCGGCTTCCCACGCCAGGTCCATGCCGGCACTCGTGGATCGTGTACCGAGGCAAAGACCAGCCCACTCCCGGAGTAGGCAATTGCCGCCTTGAGGCGCCGATCGTGCGCGGCCAGAAGGAGGGCAAGCTCGCCACCGCGGGATGTTCCGATCACCGCGAGGCGGTTCCGGTCGACCGCCGGTTGGGTTTGCAGCCAGTCGAGGGCACGCATAAAGTACTCCAGCGGGATGTTGGCCAGCTGATCAGGAAGCCCAGCCTCACCGAAGTAGGCGAGAGCGAGAGCGGCGTATCCATGGGAGGCCAGCAGCGCGGCCTCACGCCAGAGGTAGGCGTCGAGGCCACCCTCCGAGCCACCCACGACCAGCACGGCGGGCACGTGCGTCTTTCCCGCCGGCCAGTAAAACTCACCATACAGTCCCTTGGCGCGAAGGGACCGATGCCCAACGGCCGCGCTGAGCAGAGAGCGTTGCGCCGTCGCCTGTGCAACGACCCGCTGGCCGATCTTCGCGGTAAAGGTGACCACGCCGGGGTGGACATACCCGATGAGAGCGACGCTGACGGCATCCGCGGTGGTTACGGGCGCCGACCAGATCAAACCCATGGGATCAACGCCGCGGTAGGCGCCCGCGGTTGGCGCCTGCGTGGCAAGATCGACGGTCCCAGCAGCGTTGGCGCGATAGGTGGCATGAGACTGCGTGTCCAGACCGAGAGCATCCGCGTAGTGACAGTACAGCGTGATGGTCTGACCCGCTGGGAGACCCGCCAGCCGGACATCGAACGGCTGGTCGATGCGAACCCGCGCCGGCGTGACGGTCAAACGAGGAGACGGTCTCCCCGTGGCATGTGCCACCACCACGGAACCGCAGGCGACCACCACCGCCGCACAGAGAATGGGACGATGCATTGCGCCTCCTCAATGGCCATCAGGCGGTATGCCTGCCTGGCCGGTGTGCGGGAGATGCCGTCCTGATCAAGATCAGCCTTCCAGCCATGATACTATTCGGCCACGGGACCTTGCGCGGCGCCTACCGAGGCGCGCTCCTCATGGTGCTCAACCACAGCTAAAAGGACAGAACATTGACGAGCAGGTTCACGGAGATAAACATCGACTGCCATGATCCCCGGCGCCTGGCCGCGTTTTGGTGCGCCGTGCTGGGATATAGCGTGATCGACGAGAGCGAAGAGTGGATCGAGATCGCCGGCGCCTCGGTCGCGCCCGAGGAGGTTCGCAGGGCGCCAAAGCCGCCCACCCTAGTCTTTGTCCCGGTGCCCGAGGCGAAGTCCGTGAAGAACAGGCTGCATATCGACGTGAGCCCCGTCGACTGCAGCCGCGACGAGGAGGTCGAGCGCCTCCTGGGCCTGGGCGCCAGCCACGTCGACGTCGGGCAGGGTCAGCAGAGCTGGGTGGTGCTGGCCGATCCCGAGGGGAACGAGTTCTGCGTCCTCCGCACTCTGCAGACGTAGGCGATGGCCAGCCATCGACAGGCTGAGGGGCAACCGGCTTTGGAAGTCAAGCCGCTTGTCTGGACGCCATCGCGGCCACCGCGCGAATGCCCTCGACCTCCGGCAGAACCCTTCGCCAGTGCAGGGCGTCGAGCGACGAGACGTAGGCCTGGCCGTCGTTGGTGATGGCGAATAGCTCGCCGTCAAGCTCGATGAAGCGCTCCACCATGGTGTCCGGCCAGGGGAGGGTCAGCCCGTCCGAGGCCGGCGACCAACTCGCGCCGCCATCGCGCGTCTCCTCGATACGGCCGTTCTTGCGCGCCACGCTATCCGCCGGGCTCAGGATGATGTGCCGCGGGTCCGTGGGGTCGACCCAGGCGGCGCGGCAGTAGGAGCCGGCGTGCGATACGGTCCAGCTGTCGCCGCCGTCCGCCGAGCGATAGAGCCCCTCGGCCGTGATGGCGAAGACCAGATCGGGGGAGCTGGGATGCGAGGCCACTGAGTGGACATCGGCGTGGACCAGCGGCTCGGGCGGAATCTCGAACACCGGCCGGCCCGTACTGCCTCCGGCCAGCCGCCAGTTTCCCCCGGCGTCGTCGGACCGCAGCACGCCACCCACCTCGACCACGGCATACGCTCGATCCCCCTGAAAGGCAAAGCCGCGGACGCACCCGGCCTCCGGCGAGTAGGGCAGGAACCAGCGGTGCTGGTCGCGTAGCTGGGCCACCTCCGGGCACTCCTGCCAACTCGCGGCGCCGTCCTCCGACCGGAAGATACCCGCCGGCTCCGTGCCGGCAAACTCCCGATCGGGCATAGTGGGATGGAAGGCCATCCAGCGCACGTGGCGAACGGTGAGATTCCGGCTCGCCTCGGACCAACTGGCGCCGCCGTCATCGGAGCGGAAGACACCGTTGGTAGTCCCGGCCAGGATCACACCTTCGCGCGCCATGACGCTGGTCAGGCGGTGGCCCTCCAGCGTGTGGGCGCACGCCTCATGGCCGTGTGGCTCGCGCCTCCAGACGGCCAGGCCGTGGTCGGTGGCAAGGTAGAAGGTCTCGTTCATGCTTCTCTGTGTCATCAGCGTAACATGCCACCGGGTGCGCTATGATCGCAGCGGAACGGAGAGGCAGATGCAGACCGCGGACGACCATCCCGAGCAGCACGGCACGGCGCAGGATTTCCCAACCAGGGAGCTGAGCATCGTCAATGCTGTGGCCGAGGCGCTGAACAGCGCGCCCGAGGTGCGGCAGGCGCTGCAGCGTACTCTGGCGCTGGTGGCCGATCTGCTCGGACTCCAGACCGCCTGGGTGTGGCTCCGGGATGCGGATACCGGGCACTTTTACAGTGCCGCGGCCCATAACCTCCCGCCCTATCTCCAGGAGCCGGTGCGCATGACCGGCCGGCCATGCTGCTGCATCCAGTCCTTCAAAGCGGAGAAGCTCACGCCCAAAAACATCGGCGTCTTCGAGTGCAGCCGCCTCTATCCCGCGGTTCGGTCCGGTCAGGTGGAATCGACCGCCGGGGTCAGTGGACATGCCAGCATTCCGCTCTACTTTCGCGACACGCCACTCGGCATCATGAATGTGGGCAGTGAGGCGTGGCGCACCTTGCGGCCCGACGAACTGCGGCTGCTTTCGACCATCGGCTACCAGGTCGGCCTGGCCATCGAGTGAGCGCGGCTGGCGGAGGCGAGCACGCAAATGGCTCGGATCGAGGAACGCACCCGGATTGCGCGCGAGATCCACGACACGCTGGCCCAGGGTCTCACCGGAATCGCGCTCAACATCGAAGGAGCGATGCGGTATCTGGAGCACGATCCCGAACGGGCCCGCCAGCGCCTGGAACTGGCGCTGCAGGCCAGCCGGGAGAGCCTGGAGGAAGCACGCCGCTCGGTGCTCGATCTGCGCGGCGCCACCCTGCAGCGGTCATTGCCCGAGGCCCTCAGAGCGTTGGCCCGCGCCTTCACCTCGGATACCGGCGTCCGGGTCCAGGTGCGGTCGCCAGGGGTGGACTGGCTGCCGGAGCAGGTGGAGCTGGAGCTGTATCGCATCTCCCAGGAAGCGCTGGCCAACGTCCGGCGACATGCCCAGGCCGGCGAGGTTGAGATCGAGCTGCAGACCCCGCAAGGCGCCGTACGCCTCTCGATTCGAGACAACGGACGGGGATTCGATCCGAAGCAGCTGGGCGAGGGACGCCACGGTGTGCTGGGCATGAAGGAACGCGCGCGGTTGGTGGGAGGCCGTCTGCGACTGAGGAGCCGGCCGGGAGGTCCGACCTCGATCACTGTGCTGATTCCCAAGCCGCGGGCAGACCAGCCATGATCCGCGTCATGGTCGTCGACGATCACCCGATCGTGCGGCAGGGATTGGTGGCCGTACTGGGGGATGAGCCAGACTTCGAGGTGGCCGGCTCCGCCGCCTCGGCGGAGGCGGCACTGGCTCTGATCGACCACACCCAGGCCGATGTCATCCTGCTCGATCTCGAGCTACCGGGGATGGATGGCGTGGCAGCTATCCCGCACCTGCTGGAAGCTCTGCCCAGCGGGAAGGTGGTGGTGTTTACCGCCTACGCGACGGACCAGCGTGTCTTTGGCGCAATCCGGGCGGGAGCAAAGGGCTACCTCTTGAAAGGAGCGAGCACGGCGGAGATTGCGCGGGCGATTCGAGCCGCGCATGCCGGCGAGTCGTATCTGGAGCCGCGCATCGCCGGCAAGCTCCTGCAGGAAGTACGTGCGCCCCGCCACACCGGGTTGAGCCAACGGGAGCTGGGCGTGTTGCGTCTCATCACGGCCGGCATGTCCAACAAGCAGATCGCGCGATCCCTCTCCATCACCGAGCGGACGGTCAAGTTCCACGTGACCTCGATCCTCAAGAAGCTGGATGCCGATAACCGCGCCCGCGCGGTAGCCATCGCCCTGGAGCGCGGACTGCTGTAGGTCTCCCTCCCTGTACTGAGGTACAGGTTCCTCCCTGGACCTCTGCCTGAAGGCGGGAAGACCCCGACGGGCATACGCTCAAGTCAGGGGATGGTCGCATAGGCAGGACGCCATCCCAACAGCGTTTACCAGAAAGGAACACACGACATGAAGGACTCTGTGCAGACGGTTGCAGTTATCACTGGTGCCTCGCAGGGACTGGGGTTCGAGATCGCTCGCGTGTATGCGAGGCACAATATCGGCCTGATTTTGACCGCACGCGGCACCGACGCGTTGGGGCACGCGGCGTCCGAGCTGAGGGAACTCACCGAGGTGGTGGCACTGGCGGGAGACGTGGCGGATAGCTCGCATGCCGAGCGAGTGATCCAGCGGGGGCTAGAACACTTCGGCCGGATCGACGTGCTGGTGAACAACGCCTCCACGCTGGGCGCCACACCGCTGCCCGAGCTGGCAGACTACCCACTCGAGGACCTGGCCCAGGCATTTCGGGTGAACAGCGTGGCCCCGCTCCAGCTGGTACAGCTCGTGCTCCCCACGATGAAAGCGCAAGGGGCTGGGGTCATCATCAACGTATCGTCCGATGCGGGAGTTGAGGCCTATCCCACCTGGGGCGGCTATGGCGCGACCAAGGCAGGGTTGGAGCACCTGTCGCGGGTACTGGCGGCCGAGTTGGAGGGCAGCGGGATTCGCGTCTACGTGGTCGATCCGGGCGACATGAACACCCAGATGCATCGCGACGCCGAGCCCGGCGTGGATCTCTCCGAGCTGCTCTCGCCGGAGCTCCCGGCCCCGGCGTTCCTGCGTCTGCTCGAGGATCAACGACCATTTGCCCGGATCAGCGCCATGGAGCTGATCGGGGAGACGGCCCGAGAGGTGGAACATGCCGGTGCTTGACACACTTCTCCAATTCTCGCTGCCGGCCGAGCTGGAGGCCACCCAACCTCCCGAGGCCCGAGGCCTGCGCCGCGATGCGGTGCGCCTGCTGGTGAGCTCCCGCGGCACGGATAGCATGCTCCACGCCCACTTCGACCAGCTTCCCGACTTCCTGTGCCCCGGCGATCTGGTGGTGGCCAACGATTCCGGCACCATGCCGGCGGAGGTCACCGCGTCCTGCCCGGACGGCACGCTGTTTCCCCTGCGTTTCTGCTCAGCTCTGCAGACCCACCTCTGGATCGTGGAACCGCGCGAGATCGTGGTCGAGGCCGGCCAGACCGCGACCTTGCCGGGCGGCGGAAGCGCGCACTTCATCGGCGCCTATAGCGGCTCCAGGCGTCTGTGGATTGCGCGCGTCGACCTACCGGTGCCGGTGATTCCCTATCTGCTCGAATGGGGACGGCCCATCCGCTACTCCTACGTCCCCGTGCCGTGGCCGTTGGAGATGTACCAGACCGTGTACCACGGGGAGCTGGGATCGGCGGAGATGCCGTCGGCGGGCCGGCCGTTTACGCGGGACGTGATTGAGAGATTGGCCCAGCGCGGCGTCGACTTTGCCACGCTGACCCTCCATACCGGTGTCTCCAGCCTGGAGAGTCACGAAGCGCCCTACGAGGAATGGTATCGGATACCGCCCGAGACCGCGCGCGCCGTCAACCGGCGGCGCGAGACGCACGACCGGGTGGTTGCCGTGGGCACGACCGTGGTCCGGGCGCTGGAAAGCGCCGCGAGTGCGGATGGCACGGTGCGAGCCGACCAAGGATGGACCGACCTCATGATCACCCCGGGCCGAGGCGTTCGCGCCGTCGACGCGCTCCTGACCGGATTCCACGAGCCGCAGGCTACCCACCTCGCCATGCTGGAAGCAATCGCCAGCCGGCGCCACCTGGAGCAGGCCTATCGCGCCGCGCTCGACGGCGGATATCTCTGGCACGAGTTTGGAGATGTACACCTGATCCTGTAGAGGGTGTCTGCTTCCCGTTTCCTCGCCTCCGCCTGAGCATCCCACAGTGGAATGCCGAGGGACACTGCGTCACCGGTGGGGAAGGCATGGAGCGCGACCAGAAATCGAGCCATGCCGTCGATCAGGCTCGGTCCAGTCGAGGAGGTGAGATGCCGCGGGTGGAGCGACGTTCCCGCGATCTTCGGATAGCCGAGCGCGCCGAACGGAGATTTTTTGCAGGGCGCTGCGTACCACCGAGGACATGGAATGGCAAGCGGAACATGGGGGGCCAGCGCCGGCAGCAGGTGCAACTCCCGCTCATAGCCGTGAGCGGATGCGGCATGCCGTCCAAGGCGGAACATGAACAAGCCACCGGCCCCATCTCCAAGACCGAACTGTCAAACCCCTCACCTACCTTAGATAGAGATTCGATGGGCGGCAGGTCGTGAAAAGCGCGCTGCAACACGTCAGCCAGTGTTACGTCATAATGATCCATCATTGCTGCACATCTGGTCTCCCTCCCAATCGAGCATGAGATGCGTCCGCGGTTTGTGGATGATCAGGGCAGACGGCGTGGTGGCCGGCGGAGAGTCCTTCGCATAGGCCCTGATGCGGAGTCCTCGGCTAGATGGCCGGCCTGCCTGGTCCCAGCTATGGAGGAGATCGACCAACCGGTAGGCAGATTGGTGACCAGCGCCGAAGTTGCGGATGGCAAGACCGAACGGCGCCTCAGCGGAGGGCGACTCGTCCGGCACGCGCGCCAACAGACAGAGACTGGCCTCCTCCAGTAGACCGACGGTTACTCCATATCCCGGTGAGGCAGAGAGCGGGGAGGGAACGGCGGCACGCACCCCGTCACCCGTCGCCACCAGGCTGCACATGGTGGGGGCATGCAACGCAAGCCAGAGACTCACCCCTCCCCACAGCTCGCCGGCAGTTGCTCGTATCTGCGTTGGCAGGTCCTCGTAGGGACCGGTCAAGAGCGTGTACACGGCGTCGGTGTCGACCGGGCGAGGCACGCCGACTCCCAGGAGCAGGTCTCGCCCGCCCCCGAGGGGGAAGTGTGCCCGCGGAACCGCCCCGATCCCGCGTAGCGGCATAAAGGCGCCATCCTGGACGGACACGCTCGCCAGATGATCCTCCCGTCGTTCAAAGGCCACCAGCTTCTGCACGGTTCCGTTGAGCGCCAGGGGGAGCACGAGTCGTCCACCTGGGCGAAGCTGCTCGACCCAGGCCGCGGCGATATCCCAGGCGCCCACCGTCAGGATAATCCGATCGTACGGCGCCACCTCTGGGTACCCCCGCGCGCCGTCTCCACGGACCACCTGCACGTCCGTGTAGCCGGCGGCCGTCAGGTGGGCGCGGGCATTCTCCACGATGTCCTGGTCAAGGTCCACCGCAACCACACCACCGTTCGGCCCCACAATGTGGGCCATGAGCGCGGCGTTGTAGCCGGTTCCCGCCCCAATCTCCAGGACGTGATCACCCGGCTGCAGGCCCAACTGCTCCAGCATGATCGCCATCACCGTCGGCTGGGACGATGAACTAATAGCAAGACCGTCTCGCTTCTTGGTGGCAATGGCTTCGTCCGTGTACACGGTCTCCAGTGGGACGTCGGGGAGAAACAGATGGCGCGGCACGGCACGGAAGGCCGCTTCCACCCGAGGGTCAGAAAGGAAAGCACGGTCCTTGAGTCGCTGAACCAGAGCGTGATGTCGTGTACGCGCGTCGTCGCTGTCCCCTGCTTGCACCCTCTCGCCTCTCTGCTCACCCATGCTCTTCTCCTCCAAACGCCTCCTATATATAGGCTATGTAGTCTCATCGGCGTGCGGAAAACTTGCCTCCTGGGCGTTTGGAGCCACACGGTCCCGCCAGGGCCTTCGTGGGTGGACAGTTTGAGAGAACTGATGTAGTCAGTGGAGGCAGGAGTGCTCCGCAGCCGTGACCCAGTGCGGCACCGGACGCGGGGCGACCATGTCTCCCGTGCTGGGCACCGTTTTGGATAGGGGGAGTACATTGGGTCTGCTCCGCCCGGCCGCCTTGGTTGGTCGCGGGGATGCCATTACCTACGGGGAACACCGTTGGGCGGGTCGGGCAGGAGCGTGCCCAGAGGGCGCCCACCCTACGGGAGTATTGTGCCTATAGTCGGGACGAAGTCAGATGGGCTGATTCCTCCCGCAATAGTTGTCACGGCCCCTGCGCGAGCATTGTGGCTACAGTAGGGACAGTGCGAACGCTGCAACGCGGTCGATTGACATGCCAGGTGAACACGAAGCCTCAGAACGATCCACTCATCAGCGGCCGGCGAGGAAGCGACCCGACCTGCGACGTGAGATGCGCTACGCTTCGGCATGGAATGGTCGCGCGACTTTACCGCCCTGGTGCTCCGCTTCGCGCTGCATGTGGCCAGGGTCGACGGCGTTTCCCTCGATCAGGCGCTGCTCAAGGGGACGCCGCTCTACCCAAACTTCAAGCTGGGGACCGCGTTCGACCCCACAGAGCCGGTGTGGCAGGAGTTTCTGGCCGGATACCACGCGGCGAGCGACCAGCTGGAATGGACGCACGCCTTCTATCTCACACATGCCCGGCAGTATCCGCCGCACCCCTACGGCTGCTTCCGGTACCACTACAACCAGGAAACGCGCACTGCCGGCCTCCACTTCGGCAACCTGGATACCTCCGGCTTGGGTGCGCTGAGTCGGGAACGGCGACACGAGCGTCTGCATGAGCTGAGATCGATGTTCGCGGACCTACGACGGTCGCACCCGGGGGCAGAGATGTTCGCGGGCGGATCGTGGCTGTATAATCTACCCGCCTATCGGGCACTCTTTCCGCCGGAGTACATCGCTACCGCGACCCCAACCACGCCCGGCTTCACCTTCTTCGACGTATGGGGACAGTTCCTGGACGGCGCCTGGTGGCTTCGGCCAGCCCCGAGTCGAGCATTCGTGGCACGGATGGAGAGCGCAACCTGCCACGACGACCTGGCCGCGAGCTTCCCCTTGCCTCCACTCCTGGTGCGCGCGCCGATTCAATACTTCTACGCGTTCCACGGTGTCCTCTAACCCCTGTGACATTGCCCTTCTCACCACGTTATACCAGTGAGGTACGACGGGGAGGACATGCGATTGACGCACGCGGAGTGGCGGGAACTCGACCTGATTGACGAGATGGAGAGCAGCCGGCGTGACGCGCTCGCGGGCCTGATGCGCGAACACGAAGCTTCCCTCTACCGCTTGCTGATCGTGCTCACCGGTGATCGCGACGTCGCCCTCGGCTGCGTGCAGGACACCTTCACCCGAGCGTACGAGCATTTGCGGAAGGGCCGGACTGTGACGACACCCTGGCTTTATAAGGTAGGGCGGAATCGGGCCATCGATGAGTTCCGAAGCCGCAAGCGAGAACAGGTGGACCGAGAAGCGCTCTACGATATCGGTATCGTGAGCACCGCCGAGGACATGGTGAGCCTGCGCCAGGCCTTCGCCGCGCTTTCATCCGACGACCGCGCCATTTTGTCGCTGGCGGGAATTGAGGGTCTGGGTGGGGAGGAGATTGCCGCCCGGCTCGGCATTCGACACGGAGCGGTGCGCATGCGGCTGCAACGAGCGCGGGAGCGGTTTCGAACGCTCTACGACGGAGGACAACGATGACCGGTCATGGCAAATTCGAGCGCATGGTGGCGGCGCCATCCACGCTCACACCGGATGAGCGCCATCGGTTGCTGGTTCACCTCCGAACCTGCCAGTCGTGCCGCGAGAGAGTGGCAGAGTACCACCGGCAGGATACCTTCCTCCGCGCGTTGGCGCTGGGCGAATCCCCCAGGAGCGCCGTAGCGACAGTGATCGATATTGCGAGTCAGGCTGGCGTTGCCCGACGGATGCCCTTCTATCGCCATCTGCTCGCAACCTTCAGCATGAGGGAAGCAAGGACACCGCGACGGATGGCCGGGCTCGCCGTTCTCTTCATGCTTGGGCTGGTGATACTGAGTACCGTTGCCTATGCGGCCAGCTCGATTATTCACGTCTATCGTCCAGAAGAGCCGATGTCGCGGCGGGTGCTGTCTCGCCTGTTTGTGGCGCCCCTGTTGCCGCCGTACCAGACTGTACACTACCGTACGCTCGATCCACAGCGTGCCGCGGAGGAGAGCGGTTATGCGCTGGCATATCTGCGCACGCCTCCGGCCGGCCTCCGCGCCTCGGTTGGGGTTGACATTCTTCCGCACGTGGGATGGCAGGAGCACGAACCGCTTCCCCAGCCGGTAAACCCAGACGTGGCGGGTCTAGCGATGGCCATCCGTTCGGTGGTGCGCTACCGTGGAGGTGGCCATACGGCCATCGTGCTTCTGAACGAGCCATCGCCCCGGGCTATCAAGACCCGAGAGCTGGTGCTGGGCTCGCAGACCGTCCATCTTCCCGATGGGCGAGAAGCCTGGACGTCGACCGATGTATCACAATCTCCGTCCTTTGTCCGCCCCAAGTCGGGTCCGGTGCAGGTCATCTCTTGGGTCGTCGATCATTACGTGGTGTCGATTTTCAGCGACCTGCCGCCGGCACGCCTGAGACTGCTGGCAGCGGAGGTGCAGGTGGTTGCGCCGAAGGCCGATCCACGGCAGCGACGCATCCCCGCGACCTGGCCCACGCCGCTGCCGCTCGAACGCCTGCCGGCCAGGTTGCAAGTGGTGCCGGGCGTCACGGCCACCTACCAGCGGCAGGGCGCCACACTGACCATCAGGTATTTCATCGACCTGGGAAGCTACAGCCAGGGCGCGCTCTATGGTCTGGACAAGTGGAAGGACGTCTCGATCGATGTTGTCTTTCCGCGCGATCTGCAGCGTCGCTCCCGGGAACTGGCGCCACACCAGGAGTTTCCTGGCGGATCGGGTGGCTTCGGCGGCGATTTCAGTGTCCCGATCGCCGGTCTGAGGGCCGATGCGGTCGCTCGGCTGCTGCGACCGAGCATCGACGTTCGGCTCGCCTGGACCGAGCAGGGAAAGCGGAGGCGGCAGGTGTTCCACTTCCCGATCGTTCCCGCCATGCCGTGCACCTTCGACCGAGCCGCCTGTGTACCAACCAAGCCAGGGCATTGACTCAGAGACGGGCTGCTTCGGAGCGATACGGTCCGTTCATCCCGGCGTGCCGTCCACTTGCGCGCCGATCTATACCGTTGCTACATGCAATCGCCTTAGCCGAGATAGATTCCATACCCAACAACAGCGCCGCCTCCAGCAAGCGAAGGCTGGCCGGACAGAGCCACGGCCACTACCGGGACAGTGGCTTGCATGGGAAATGCCTTCGTTAACCCGACACTGCTGTCGTAGTGGCCGGGTTCCACCCCGGCCAGCCCTCGGTGCCTCAGCGACGACACCCTCGCTCCGGGCACGGGCACGATCGTCTCAGGCGGGATGAATCCCACGCCGTACGGCAACGCCACCTCCATCGACCGAAGGCGACCGGACAGGAGCCGACTTGTGCCCCGAATGGGGTAAGGCCCCTACCGGAGCGGTGACCAGTACATGGCACCTGGTCGTCCCTCGTCCGATGCCATGTCGGGTCACGGGTGTGGCCAACTCCTGCCTCCCCAGGACCCATCAGTTCCGTCCAACTGTCCGCTCATTAGCCCCCGGAAGGGGAGGGGGGAAGCGCTCCACATCGCAGTGCAACGACGTGCTCAAGCAAGACCTGCTAGTATTACGCAGAACGTTAGTACGTAAAACGTAATAGGAAGGAGTTGCGATGAGTATGGATCTATCGCGTATGGGGCGTTTCTCCGAGCCGGCGCTCCTGATCATGGTGACACTTGCGGGCGGCGAGCGCCATGGCTACGCGTTGATGGAGGACATCAAGCGTTCGTGCGGCGTGGAGTTAGGGCCTGGCACCCTGTATGGCGCGATCGCACGCCTGGAGCGGCAAGGCTTGATTGAAGCGGTAGCGGGGGAGGAGCGGCGCCGGCCCTATCGCTTGACGCACCAGGGTGAAACGGAACTGCGCCTTCAGTTGGAGAGCATGCAGCAGATCGCGTCGGTCGGCCTGAACGCGCTGGCAATCAGATGAAGGCGCTGGTGAGGCTCTACCCAGCGGCGTGGCGCAGGCGGTACGGTGAGGAGTTTGCCGAGGTGGTAGCAGGCAGCTCGCAACGGAGATGGATGGTTGGGATCGACGTGGCGCGTGGCGCTGCCGATGCCTGGTGGCAGAGAGGACACGACCTGGACTTGAAGTTGCAAACCCGGCTGGCGGGCCTGCTGTTCCTGGTGGCTGGCACCTGCTGGACGCTGGGTATCAGCGCCCGGATCGGCGCCGGCCAATCCCTCGCGTCCCTCTCGCGGAATGGACTACTCGGCTCGGATACCATGCGCGGCTATGTCCCACTGCTCTTGCTGTTCGGCATTCTAGGATTGTGGCGCCACTGGCGCCACAGCGGTCAGGCGCCCGGTGCCGCTGCCGTGCTCCTGGGCCTGATGATCGCCGGGCTGGGCGTCTATTGCGGAGCGTGGGCCGTCGAGCGATTCCTGGGGTGGGGCTGGTACAGCGTGGCTCTGCTGCGAGGGTTTGGCGTGGCGGGAATCGCCGTCTTCGTTGCCGCCTTGATAGCAGCCGGCCTGCTGCTTCTCCGCGCGCGACTGCTGCCCGCCTGGAGCCTGGTCCCGCTGATCGTTGGCACACTCGCCATCCTGCTGTTTCTGCTGGGCGCGGCGACCGGCCTGATCGGCCGGGAGGAGATCTATCTCCACCAGGACCATGTCGCCCTGCTCTTCGGGCTGCTCTGGTTGCCGCTGGGCATAGCCCTGCTGACGGTGAAAGCCGTGCCGCGGTATATGGCTGGGTGAGGGGCGGTTCTGGCCCAACACACCATGAAGTCAGTGGAGGGAGAGGGGGCCGGGGTAAACAAGGGGTGGTACGGTGTTTGACATTACGGAACTCCAGGATGAATGGTGATGCTGAGGACATACGGGGGCTCAGGCCAGGGCTCGGGAACCAACCAGAGGCAGCGCCAGCGGGTACCAC
>JAABUJ010000946.1_pt1 | contig 48385 bp, 36 predicted proteins | sample 5559131 | NCBI WGS metagenome assembly JAABUJ01 (sample SAMN10711875, study PRJNA513366) | rock metagenome | isolation source: Antarctica rocks | place: Antarctica: Victoria Land, Mt New Zealand nord | collected 2016-01-07
CTGACAGTGGCAGTCCGTGGAGCGCCGGATGCGATGAGAGTCGCACGTCCGGTGCGGAGGGCGGGCCGGGGAAACGGGCCGGGAGTGATCCTGGCACCGCGCCCCGGTCCGACCCCTACATCGTCGGACCGCACAACCGTTCCGCCATCGGCACCCTCGTCGAGCGGCAGACCCGCTACGTCAAGCTCCTGCATCTGCCCGCCCACAACTCGATCGAGTTGCACGCCGCGCTCGTCCTGGTGCTCGGGGAGCTACCGACACGGCTGCGGCGGACGCTCACCTGGGATCAGGGCACCGAGATGGCCAAGCACCTCGACGTCACCACCGCCACTGGAACGCGGATCTACTTCTGCGATGCCGCGAGCCCTTGGCAGCTGTGATGTCGCGGGACATCGCTGACAGTTCTCGTCAGGACATCGCTGACACTAGCGGCGCCGACCGGGTGGTATGCCGGTGCCTTGGTAGCGGCGGGTGGTGTCGATGGTGAGCCGGCGCAGTAGGCCGGTCTGGCCGTAGATGGCGAGGTTGAAGTCGCGGGCGACGACGAGGACCCGTTGTCCGGCGAGGCGGCTGTCGATGCCGACGACGTAGTCGCTCCAGCTGATGTGGCCGGCCTTGTGGACGCTGTGGATGCTGGCCCGGACCGGGCCAACGATGGGGGCGCCGGGGGTGGCTGGTGGGCTGGCTTTCCACCGCTCGTACGGAGTCTGGCCCGCCAGTGCCTTGTGGGGTCGCACCCGGTTGTAATGCTGACGCCAGCGATCGAGCTGGTCTTGCAGCTCGTTGATGGTGCGGGCCGGGGGCTGAATCCGTAGCCACGCTTTCGTCGTCTGGTGCGATCGTTCGAGCTTGCCGCAGGTTTGTGGGTGTCCTGGCCGTGAGCAGATCTGTTTGATGCCCACGGACCGCAGCATCCGCTCGAAGTCGGCGGCTCCGTGTTTGGCGAGCCGGCCGGTGAAGCAGCTGCCGTTGTCGTTCATGACGTGTGCCGGCAGCCCCCACTCCAGTACAGCTGTGGTGAACGCATCCCAGGCGGCTTTCGCGGTCGGACCGGTGTCGACGCGGGCCGCGACGAGCGCACGAGAGTGGTCGTCGAGAACATCCATGATCCACACCGTCTGGCCGTCCGCGAGCGCCCAGCAGGTGGCGTCGATCTGCCAGGCGTCGTTCGGCCGCGGCCACTCGAACCGCTGCCAGGCGACCTTGGGGCGCTTTTGCGGCTGCGGGGTCACCATGCCCCACCGCACCAACACCCGGTGAATCGTCGCGACCGAAGGCGCAACCTGTCCGCGACGCTGCAGCTGGTAGGCGATGGTCTGCGCCCCGCAGTCCGGGCGCAGCTCCTTGCGCAGCCGCACGATCGCGTCCTCGGTCTCGACTGACACCCGCCGCGGCGACGACAGCGGCCGCCGCGATCGCTCCACCAGCCCGCCCGGCCCCTCGGCCTCGAACCGGCGCCGGTACTTGTAAAGAGTCTGCCGCGAGATGTCCAGCTCCCGGCACAACGCGGTCACCTTCAGCGGCACCCCGCTGGAGAACACCGCAAGCAGCTTCGCTTCCATCGAAACACCCATCCGCGCCACGCCATAGGGCTACTACCGGCGACTACCTCGGTGTCAGCGAAGTCCCGCGACAGGACCGTCAGCGAACAGTAGAAACACAACACGAGCCCTTGGCAGCGCGGCAGCAACGAAAACACCAACGGACGGCTCCGCCAGTACTTTCCGAAGTCGACCGACCTCTCCGTCCACAGCGCCCGCGAACTCGCACGGGTCGAGTCCGAACTCAACAAGCGACCTCGCATCGTCCTGCGCGACCGCACGCCCGAGGATCTCTTCGCAGCTTTGCTAGCCTCCGAGAATCACCGCTCGTTGCGATGACCGCTGGAATGCAAGCCGTCGCTATGGCCTCGTTTTCAAGCGTCGTCGACACCGCTCGCACCGACAGGCCACCTGCCAGTCTCGTTCAGCATCCGAACCGGTCCCACTACCGGTGTGGCAGCTAACAAAGCGCAGTGGCCGTCGCGGCCGCCCTGGCAAGGCTGCTTGCGTCACGAGCACGCCGCACGCGCGCCGCCGAGATGATCCAACGACCCACACTTCCCGTCGCGACTTTTTTGGGCGAACAAGGCGCGAGGGGTTGACAAGGCAAGCGCACCTCAGCATCCTTGAGCCATATCACCACCACATTGCCGGTATGGAGACGTCGTCTCCACAGGACGGGAAGTGAAGAATTATGATCGACTGCGACGTCCATAACAGCTGGACCACGGCTGAGGTACTCCTCCCATACTTAGATCCAGTTTTCCGCGAGTATCTCGATCGGGGCGAGAAGCCTGGGCCGCGCGGTGCTTTCCCGCATGCACATCGACCTTGGCTACACCCGGAAGGCTTCATGCGGTACGACGCCATCCCGCCCAGTGGAGAGACCCCCGGTTCGGACTACGACTTCCTCCGCACGCAACTGCTCGATCGGTATGACATTGACTACGCGATACTCACCGGTGACGAGTCGATCGAGGTTTCGACGTTGGCCAACCCTTACTACGCCCAGGCTCTCGCGGGCGCCTATAACGATTGGCTTGTTGACGAATGGCTGTCTCGAGACCCGCGTCTTAAAGGCTCGCTAGTCGTCGCCCCGCAAGACCCCCACGGTGCCGCTGCCGAGATTCGCCGCCGTGGTGAGCATCCGGATATCGTTCAGGTTCTTGTATCAAGTGGATCTCAACGACCGTACGGTGATCCCTTCTTCCACCCGATCTGGGAAGCATGCGCCGAGCTTGACCTACCCTTTGCTGCGCACTTGGGCGGACAGGGCGGTCTGAACGCGAACCCGATCGGTTGCGGGCCCACAACATTTTTCTGGGAGACGCATGCCTTGCTCTGTGAGACGGGCATGGCGCATATTGGAAGCACAATCGCACACGGCGTCTTTGAAAAGTGGCCTAACTCACACCTCGTATTGATAGAATGCGGAATCGCCTGGGTCCCTCCGATTCTTTGGCGCCTCGACGAGGATTACCGCGCCCTTCGCAAGGAGACACCGTGGCTCAAGCGGCTGCCTAGCGAGTATGCCCGTGACCACATCCGTATTACCACCCAACCAATTGAGCAGCCCCACAAGCCCGGTGCCCTGTGGCCGGCGCTTGAGGACATTGGCGCGCAGGATATGCTCATGTTTGCCTCGGACTACCCGCACTGGGACTTCGACGATCCGGCTTTTCTGCGCATTCCTGCGGCTTGGCGCGAACAGGTCATGGACAACAACGCTCGCTCGCTTTACAAGTTGCCAGCCCGTGTAAGTCAACAATCCGACCAGAAGGTATTGTCGCAGTGAGCACAGGTTATCATGACACCTCTGGATTGTCCTCTACCACGGAGCACCGAGAGCGACATCACATCGTATGCGCGGTTAGTGAACTTAAAGCAGGTGATCGGATAATCGTATCAATTAAAGGTATCAGTATCGGCGTGTTCAACGTCGGTGGACGCTTCTATGCGATGCGCAACGGATGTCCGCATAAAGGCGGCGCTCTATGTGAAGGTCCTGTCTGCGGCACGACCCTACCTACGGAAAACGGCAGATATATTTACGGTCGACAAGGGGAAATTGTTCGTTGTGCATGGCACGGCTGGGAGTTTGACATTGCCACTGGCCAGGCGCTTGCCGACCCGGCCGTCAAAGCGCGTACTTATCCCGTAGTGGTCGCAAAGGATCATGTAGTAGTCCTGATTTAGGTAGAGCGAAGGCATCCAGGGACCTCAGGCCTTGCTGCCGTTCGCGCCGCAATTCGGCCAACAAGTTAGCGGTGAGGGCCTTCACCGTCCGCTCTGGAGGACACAATTCAACGTGGGTCGGCCACAGCCGGTTATAACTCTCTAAGAATATCTAAAGTGAAGGTGAGGACATGGTAGACAAGAAGCGCCTGGCCGCTCGGTCAGCACTCAGCGCATCAGAGGGCGACCATGAGAACGAAACTACCTCAATCGATCGACTTTTGGTTTCAGTCGACCCCTCCATCTGTATTGGGGCACGCAACTGCGTTCGTGTCGCTTCTGGCGCTTTCGGGTTTGACGACTATCAACAGATTGCGAAAGTCACCAACCCTTCCAGTGTTGCGGAGGAGCGCCTCAGGCTTGCCGAGCGCTCCTGCCCCACGGGTGCAATATTCGTTGAGAATGCGTAACTGATGATATGGCTATTACCCGGAATGCTGTTATGACGAGTTGTTGCGGCTTGGATCATCATGAGGGGGGCTATACCGCTCGTCAGCGTTCGGACTTGGAACGAGTGCTTGCTTTCAATCGCCGCCTGGCTCAGGCAATTGAGCATTGCGTTGATATTTCGATGGTTGAGGATCTCCTGGATCCGGACCCTATGCGTTACATGTGGGTCGATGAAGGTGGCGGTCGATTGACGGAGTATTTTGCTGCCGCTGACACGGCTCTCGCAGCGGCACCGCCCCTGGAGGGGCATCGGCGCGCTTCTGGTCGGACCGTTTGCGAGCCTCGATCGGCGGCGCGTCCGGCCGTAGCGGCGGCCTCGGATGGTCGTGTGCTGCATGCGTGGATTGAGTGGCAAGAAGATGTGGGAGAGCGGGTCTTCGCCGCATTGGCGGACAGCGCCACCGCCAAGGCAACGCCTATAGCTTTGAATACCGACCCGGCTGACTGCTTCCGTCCTTCTGCGGCGTTTGATGCTCATGGCGTCCCGTGGGTCTGTTACGGCCGATCGCACAATGGGCGCGTTGACGTTTGGGCTCACCGCTACGACGTCGGGAGCGGGTGGAGTGCTGCCGAGCAGGTCAGCGGTACCGGGCACCCGTCCTTCAACCAGGAGGTCGTGGCGCACCCCGATGGAAGCGTCGAAGTCGTGTGGCAGGGCCCGTTTGGGACGGGCTTCGGCATTTGGTCCCGCCTCTGGTGCAACGGCGCTTGGGAGGACGAGAAGTTGGTGAGCGCGGGAGCGGTCGGGAACGCCTGGGACCCTGCCGTGGGGGTTCGGCCGGACGGCGGCAGCGCGTACGCCTGGTCGGAATACGTCAATGGCTCATACCGGGTTGTCCTGCGCATTGTGGACACCGACGGCGCCTTGGGGCAGATACGCCCGGTGAGTTCTGGCAGCGACTACGCGCTGCACCCCAGCCTCGCGGTCACCACCGACGGTGCCATCTGGTGCGCCTTCGACGTGATCGCAATACACGGACACGGTGGCTCCGGCCCGACACGGCTGCGTCCGATCGAGGAGCTGGCTGAGGCCCCCAGCCATCGCGGGCGTACGGGAGAGCGGCGATTCGGTGCCGCCAGAATTGCTCCCCGAGGTGACCGCAATTTTGCGGGTTGTGAAGGTGCAGGCCGACGGTCTGTCCGAGGCGGAGGGCCTATTAGCCGACGGGTTGGATGTCGTACCCGGTGGACTGCCTCGTCTGGTTGCCGACGCCCATGGGGGACTCACCGTGGCCTACCGCGTGCACCGCCGACTGCCGCTGATGACGTATTACTGGGAGGTCGCCGCGCAGACGCTCGGCCCGAGCGGGTGGTCCAAGCCGATCACTTTCGCCGACAGTGACGGCACATTGGAAGAGGTCGCGCTCGCGTCGCTCGCCGACAAGGTGATCGTCACCTGGCAGACTGACGGGCGACTGGATCGCAGCCTCACCTGGACTGAGGGCTTCGGCGGTCGGGAGTGCCCCAAACTGCTCGAACACCTCGGATCGGTCGTTTGGCACGGAATGCACGGCGTAGGGGCAATCCGGTCAGCAGTCATCAGCGCAGACGGTGGTCCCGCAGGGGCAAGCAATCCGCTGGCGATTGTCGCCGGCAACGATCGGCGGGAAATCCGGGGCTGGGCGGCGCAGGAAAGCCCTCGGTACACAACGACGGTAGAGGGCACGGAGCTCGCCTTGTACTGGGGTGATTTGCATCGGCATTCTTTGGTCAGTAGATGCACCTCCGGTGACGAGCCGTCCCTCGAGGACTTCTACCGCTATGGCTGGGATGTCTGCGACTACGACTTCTGGGCGGTCACCGATCACTCCGAAAACAGCAGCGCGTATCAATGGTGGAGTATCCAAAAAATAGCTGACCTGTTCCGCGTCGATGACCGGTTCGTGCCGCTGTACGGGTTCGAGTGGACCGGCAATACCGGTCATCAGAACGTCATTTATGGATCGGAAGAGCGTGGAGCCCCGATCTATTCCTCCTTCGCGGAAGGCTCGCAGACACCCGACGAGCTGTGGTCCAGTCTGCGGCGGCACCCGGACTACCCGGCCATCACCATCCCGCACCATCCCGGCTCGGCGATGATTCCCTACGACTGGAACTACTACGACGACGAATATTTGCGGTTGGTCGAGGTCTTCCAAGCCTGCCGCGGCAACTATGAGCAAAAGGGGTCCTTCCGCCAATACTCCGACGGGACGCTCGATGGCACGTTCGTGCTTGATGGTCTGAAACGCGACTACCGCTTCGGGTTGATCGCCAGCTCGGACCACGGTAACGGGGCAAGCTACGTCGGGGCGTTCTCCGAGCGGCTGGACCGCGAGGGCGTATTCAAAGCCCTGCACTCACGGCGAGTGTTCGGCGCGACCACGCGGGACGTGATAGTAGACGTGCGGGTTGCGGGTGCCTTCATGGGCAGTGAGATCACCCACGAGGGACCGGTGGACATAGACGTCTTTGCGCGAGGCTACCGCGATTTGGCCCGCGTCGAGCTGGTCCGCAACGGCGAGACGATTCGGAGCGAGGAGCCCGATCTCCACCTGCCCGACGGCTGGGTGCAGATGCCGCTGCGGGTCGAATTCGGAGAGAGCTCTACCAACACCGACTGGAGCGGTCATATCCGCATCGACGGCGGCCGGATCCTGCAGACACCGTACTGGGGTCCCGAAGTGGTTAGCACGGATGAACAGCAGATCAGATGGGTTGCGTCTACCAAGACCTTCGGTGAGCCATACGGTTCGCAGCGTGGTGGTATCGAGTTGACTCTGCTCGGCCCGCCTGAGGCGACCGTGGTCGTTGAAACTCCGCAGGGCAGCGGCAGCATTCCGTTGAGCACGCTGTTGACTGATGTCTTTGAGGTGCCTGCTTGGCGTCCGGGGGGTGGTCGTCTGCTCTTGCAGCGAGGCACCGGCGGTCTTAGCTCCCTCGGCGGCACGGAGCGGCAATTAACCTGGATCGACGAGCCCGATGGGTCGGCGTACTACTACGTGCGCGTCATCCAGATCGACGGGGAGATGGCCTGGTCGTCTCCTGTATGGGTAAAGGCGGAGTCGGTCCGCCTCAGACGAGGGTCCAGAAGTCTCAAACACCAAGGAGAATAGAAGATGAAAACGCGCTCACAAATTGGCGGATTCGGCGCACTAATCCTGTCCTTGACGTTGTTCATGGCCGCATGCGGTAGTACCACTGGCTCCTCCGGCTCCAGTGCTGGTTCAGGCGCCGGTTACACAGTCCGCGTCGGACAGTTCAGCTGGAGCGCTGCGGTGCTGACCAACACAATTCTGGAGAGGATTGCCAAGCGTAATCCTAATCTCGGGGTATCCGGCTTCAAGACGACGCAGCTGGATCCAGCAACAGCATGGGCGGGCGCAGGACGTGGTGACATCGACTTGATGTCCGAGGTTGAGCTGCCCAACCAACAGAAATTTGTAGACAGCGCCAAGGATAAAATGCAACTCGCGGGGCAAACTTATGGCGACGCGCAGCAGGGTTGGTTTGTGCCGAAGTACTCGGTGGAACCGGGCGGTCCGGCTGCAGGGCTCACGAGCGTCACCCAATTGAACGACTTCAACAAAGTCTTCGGCGGAAAGCTTTATGACCAAGACCCCGGCTACGTCACGACGGAGGAAAATACTAAGCGGCTGAAGGGCTATAACATCACGTATGATCACGTGATCGCTAGTGAGTCCGCCGAGCTCGCCCAGCTCAAACGGGCCTACGACCGCAAGGAACCCATTGTTCTGTATTTGTACCACCCTAATGCCGTGTTCGCACAATACGACTTGGTGCAGCTCCAGGAACCGACTCCGTACACAGACGGCTGCTTGACCACCGGCAGTGGTGCCTGCGCGATGCCGGCATATTCGGCTCATATCGCCGCGAGTGACACGCTCAAGCGGCAAGCGCCGAAGTTCGTTGCGCTGCTCGGAAAGATTCGCATCTCCGTCGCCGAGATGGAGCAAATGCAGAAAACGATCGACGTGGATAAGAAAACGCCGGCGGACGTGGCGCAAGCGTGGGTGGATTCCCATCAGCAGCAGATTGACAGCTGGTCGGCCCAGTGATCCCGCCAATCATCCACTGCCGCGGGCTTACGAAGGTTTTCGGTGCCCGGGAGAAAGAGGCCGTCGGGTTGGTCGGGGATGGCATCGGCCGGACAGAGATCCTGCGCCGGACCGGTGCCACATTGGCGGTTCACGATGTCGGATTCGAGGTCGGACGGGGTGAACTGTTTGTGGTGATGGGCCTATCCGGGTCAGGGAAGTCCACTTTGGTGCGCCTGCTCAATCGCCTCATCGAGCCGAGCGCGGGATCAGTGCATATCGATGGGCATGATCTCAGCAGGGTGACAGATCGGGAGCTTCGTGAGCTGCGCAACCACAAGGTCAGCATGGTGTTCCAGCACTTTGCACTGTTCCCGCACCGGACGGTGCGGGAAAACGCGGCCTACGGCCTGAAGGTGCGCGGCATGAACACGCGGGAACAACGCGAGCGGGCCGATTGGGCGCTGGACACGGTTGGCCTCGCAGACCGTGCGGATGCGCGGCCAGCGGAGCTCTCGGGTGGAATGCAGCAGCGCGTCGGGTTAGCCCGGGCTTTGGCAACGGACTCCGATGTGATGCTGATGGACGAACCGTTCTCCGCCCTCGACCCGCTTATCCGGCGAGAAATGCAGGAGCTGCTGATACGACTGCAAAGCGACCTGCACAAAACCATCGTATTCATCACGCACGACCTGAACGAAGCCATGCGGCTTGGTGATCGAATCCTCCTGCTCAAAGATGGTCACAAAGTGCAGCTCGGCACGGGCCCGGAGATCATCTCCTCGCCCGCCGACGACTACGTCGCGGACTTCGTCTCCGATGTCGACCGCTCCCGGGTCCTCACCGCGGAAGACGTGCAGCGCGAGCCGACGCTTCTCGCGCGGCTCGGTGATCGCCCAGACGACGTCCTGCATCGACTCGGTGAAGTCGAAGCCAACGGTGTTTACGTTCTCGACCACAACCGACGGATAGTCGGAGTTGCCCGTGACGACCTCCTGGCGACCGCCGTGCGGGATGGTCGGGAAGGTTTGTCTCGGGAGGATCTAGTCAACGACTTTCTCACTACCACCGCTGATCGACCGCTCAGCGACCTCGTACACCTTGTCGGTCGCCACCACGTGCCCCTCGCCGTCCTTGATGAGGACGACCACATGACCGGTGTCGTACCTCGAGCCGCCGTGCTCGATGCCCTCGCCCACACCAGGAGCTGACCATGCCCCGAATCCACCTCGGCAATGCTGTGGCTAGTTTCATCGACTGGCTAATAAGCACAATGCCATGGCTGTTCGACGGAATCAGCTCAGTAATGTCGACCCTCGTCGATGGGCTGACCACCGGCTTGGCTGGACCGCCATCGTGGGTCTGGATCACCGTGTTTTCTCTAGCTGCCTTGCTTGTCCGTGGCTGGGGCTTCGCCATTTACACCGTGCTCGCGTTCGCCCTTGTACAGTCGCTGCAGTTGTGGACGGAGACGATGCAAACGCTAGCTATCGTCTTCGTCGCCGCACTGATCGCACTGGCCGTGGGCATCCCCCTAGGTATCGGGACAGCGCGCTCCCGCACCATCCAGACAGTCGTGAGACCGGTGCTTGATTTCATGCAGACCACGCCCGTATTCGTCTACCTGATCCCAGCGGTCTTCTTCTTCGGCGTCGGAATCGTCCCCGGTGTCGTTGCCACGACGATCTTCTCCATCCCACCGGGGGTGCGCTTGACCGAGCTCGGCATCCGACAGGTTGATCCGGAGATGGTCGAGGCGGCGCACGCATTCGGAGCCCGACCCAGGCAGATTCTCCGCGAGGTGCAGCTCCCAATGGCAACGCCTTCGATCATGGCCGGGGTGAATCAGGTCATCATGCTGTCGCTGTCCATGGTTGTCGTCGCCGGCTTGACCGGTGCAGCCGGTCTCGGCGCAGTGGTCGTCCGCGCCGTCACTCAGCTTGACGTGGCGTCTGGATTCGAGGGCGGCCTGGCGGTCGTCCTCCTGGCCATCTTCCTCGACCGTCTCACGTCCTCGCTGGCTCAGGTCCGTCGACGGGGACTAAAAATCCGGATACCGCAACGTGGACGTACAAGACGGGGCCGGCCCCACGTCCTACCCTCACGACACGCCGACACCACCAGTAACGCCAGTCACACCGGCCCCAAGTGAGAAAACCTCGGTCTTAGTGCTGATCACAGCGTGACGCCGTCATCGCCTCACGGCAGGTGTGCTCTCGCCTGCTGGGGCCCTCCACGCAGCCGACCATTCGAGTGCTCGTCAGTATGATGTCCAACCACACGGAGATGCAGCGGTCATCTCCACGGCAGGTGAAGACTGACCCCTGGGGCAGGCGTATCCGGGATGCCCGCCGCGGTGATCGCGGAGCGGAGCGGGTGGACCCCTTCGCTCCGGACGCTGTCGGGGCCGGGTGGCTCACCTGCGTTCGGTGTATCTGCCGCCGGATCCGGCCTTGCGCAGCGTATGTGGCCGGGGAGATCGCCCGGTGCGATCTGTGGTTTCCGCCGATCACCGTTCCGGTCGGTTCGGTCAGAACAGACGGCCGACTCAGCTGCCGGTATTGACTGTTTATGCCGATCTAAAACGGACCAGTAGTACCGATCGAAAGTGAGGCAACCTCGGCTATTAATGTCGGTCAATCTGGTCGGAAATGGCCGCTTCCCCCAACCGGAACCATCGGAGAATGAACACCAACGACCAAAGCCACGGGCATTTCTCACATGCGGAAAGGGTACGAGTCTTGACCTTCTTGCGTTCCCGCAGGCCGGGGAGCGGCAGCCTTCACTTGGTGGGGTATCAGCTAGCATGGACTTCCCCTCGTATAGCCGGTTCTTGTTGTTGAATTGCTGAGCTGGGCAGGAAAGACCAAGGTCAAGATGATGCCGACTACCGCGGTTCCCGTTGATACCAGCAGCGATACGGGCAAGCGCGCGCGAACGCTGACCGTACTTGTCCGGCCAGAGACGCTGATCCGATCCGGTGGACGACGGCTACTCCGGTGTGGAGGCGGTGGCGGTGGCGACGGTTGCGGATAAGTCCGCCAGGTCGAGCCGGCAGGAGGTGCCATCAGACTCCGCTGGCGCAGCTAGGGTTGAAGCGTCTCGCTCAGCCCCATGGGCGCTGGCAACCACGAAAGGATCGGTGAGATTGTGTGAGGAAACTCGAGACCGTGGATCGAGCACTGCTGGTCCTGCAATCGTTCACTCAGCCGGGTCAAACGCTCACAGTCACGATGCTGGTGGAGGCTCTCGGCGTCCACCGCAGCAGTGCGTCGCGGCTGGCGGGCACCCTGGCCGAGCGGGGGTTCTTGGAACGGGCGGCAGATAGCGAGGCGTTCAGACTCGGGCCAGCGGCAGTGCGGCTGGGACGGTTAGCCCTCGCCTCCCGTGACATCGCTGTGGACGCGCGCGGGGCGATGACTCAACTCGCGCACAAGACAGGTGAGACTGCCGTGTTATCCATCCTGCAGGGCACCGAGGCCTTGGACATTGTCCAGGTCGACGGGCCGCATTTGGTCGGTACCCGAAAGTGGGCCGGACGTCTCGCTCCTTTGCACGCCTCGTCAGATGGCAAGATCTTTCTCGCATTTTGCGATATCGATGTTAATGACGTGCAGTTGTCCGCGCTGACTATGCGCACGATAACCGGAGCCGATGAACTGCAGACCGAACTAGAAATTGTACGCTGCCGCGGTTGGGCAGTGGCGACGGGAGAGCTCGAAGAGGGATTGCGTGGTGTTGCCGTTCCGGTTCGGGATGATTTTGACAGGTGCATCGCCGCCCTGAGCGTGTCGGGTCCTGAATACAGGATCTCCGATGAGAGTATCCCTAAGATCGTCGAATTGCTGCAGATAGCAGCTTCGGAGATAAGCGTTAAACTTGGGTACATGATACGACGGGAGTCGATGAACTGACACCGGCCGCATGCCTCCTCGTCAAGAGCGCGTGTGAACCGTTACGGCCGATCTCCGCCGATAACATCCCAACAGTGATTCATCGCCCGAACGACAACTACGGAAACCAGTGCATAATAAGTGGCTCTCCCGACTTGCTGGGGGTCTGGTGTGACCGATCCGGTTGTGTCGGTGATTGATTGAGGGCTCGCGCCCTTGTGAACTGGGTGTTCTGAAGCATCCAGTACCAGCAAAGGCGCGAGCATGACCCACGGTAGTTCACTGCTGCTCGGACTCGATGGCATGGTGGTCGAGTCGGTCGATCTTGAAGAGGACGGCTCCCGGACCGTCCATCTGGGTACCGCCCCGGTGTGGGTGGGGATCTGCCCGGCCTGCCGGGTGCGGTCGAGGAGGTCGAAGGGCTGGGTGCGTACCCGCCCCCGGGATGTGAAGGTTGGTCCCGATCGGCCGCGACTGGTGTGGCGCAAGCGGAAGTGGTTGTGTGCCAATGATAGTTGTGAGCGCAAACGGTTCACGGAGTCAACCCCGGGGGGGCCGGCGCGGGCCCGGGTGACGCCGCGGGCGAAGACGGAGATGGCCCTGGCGGTGCTGGACGGGATGCGCTCGGTGGCGGGGGTGGCCGCCGAGTACGGGTGCACCGGGAACACCTGCCATCCCGCAGTGGTGGCGACCGCCAATGCGGTACTGACCGGCGATCCAGCGCAGGTGGGGGTGCTGGGCATCGACGAGACCCGCCGCGGCAAACCCCGCTGGGAAACTTGCCCCGACACCGGGCAGCGTGCCTGGGTGGACCGCTTCGACACCGGCCTCGTCGACATCACCGGTGCTCAAGGGTTGCTGACCCAGGTCAACGGGCGCACCGCGAAGGTCGTCGCCGCGTGGCTGGGCGCCCGCGAGGAGGACTGGCGGGCCGGGATCACCCACGTCACGATCGACATGTCGGCGGGCTACGCCAAAGCCGTCCGCGACGCCCTGCCCAACGCGGTGCTGGTCGTCGACCGCTTCCACGTGGTGAAACTGGGCAACGAGATGGTCGACGCGGTGCGCCGGCGCATCACCATGACCCGGCGGGGGCGCCGCGGACGAGCCGGAGACCCGGAATGGGTCAGCCGACGCCGGATGCTCCGCGCCGCCGAAGCCTTGACCGCCGAGCAACGCCAGACGTTGATCGACAAGCTGCACGCCGCCGATGAGAACGGGGACCTACTCGCGGCCTGGATCACCAAGGAACTTCTCCGGAACGTGTTGGCCTGCACCGCGACCGGTGGTCTGTGGTACGAGATCTCCGCGGCGCTGCACGAGTTCTTCGCCTTTTGCGCCGCCTGCTCCGTCCCGGAGATCCACCGCCTCGCCGAGACCATCGAACGCTGGCAGCAACCGATCATCGCCGCCATCACCACCGGGCTGTCCAACGCCCGCAGCGAAGGCTACAACCGCATCGTCAAACACGTCGGGCGCATCGCCTTCGGCTTCAGATCCCCAGACAACCAACGCCGCCGGGTACGCTGGGCCTGCACCCGCCAAACACGGTGAGCGCCACCCAGAACCAGCCCCCGCCCCTGTCAAATCGGAAGAGCCTAATAAGTGAAATCCTTTCGTGTAAGAGCTATGCAGGTTGGAATTCTGACCAGCCGGACAGGCGGGACTACCTTGAATCGGCTACTGCCGCTCTCGGTACTCGCATGCTCAGTGTGTCCGGTGACCCCGACAAGTGGGTCCTGGGCCCCGCAATAACATTCTCGGGGCACGCTTCACTCCGAGTCCGGAGTTCCCAGAGGGGGGCGTCGTCCGAGTCCATGTCCGGGCGTGCCGCAGGTAGCGCAGGGCGTGAGGAACTTCCCGCCCGCAAGGCGGTGTCCGCAGTGACCTCGGCGACCACGCGGGGTTCCACGTGGGTGATTCCGGTAGGGACCGAGCCCGTCGAGGCTCGGTGCCGGAGAAGTTGTCGAACGCTCATCGGCCTCTTGCCGCCGGAGGGGCACCCAGCCTTGACGACGTCGGGCGGCCGGAACCCTTTGGTATATCTCGCTCCCGGCTGCGGGTGGCGCAACCGGGACTGTCGCAAGCCATCGGGGCCCTGGAGCGTGACCTCGGCACGTCGTTGTTCCACAGGCTCGGCCGGGAGGTGAGCCTGACAGCGGCAGGCGAGGCCCTGGTGCGCCCGGCGCAGCAGGTGGTTCGTGACCTCGCCACCGCCCGCGCTTCGGTCCAGCATGTCAGCGGCCTGACCGGCGGGCATCTGGACATCGTCGCGCTGACCACTCTCGCCGTCGACCCGCTGGCCGGCCTGGTCGGGCGCTTCCGTGAGCTCTACCCGCTCGTCGACGTCAAGATCGCAGACCCGGAACACGACACCGCTGTCACCGACATGGTGCGCACCGGGGACAGTGAGCTTGGTCTGGCCGAGTCCCCGGTTCACATCGAAGGCCTGGACAGCCTCCGGCTGGCGGACCAGGAGTTCTTCGCGGTTCTACCCCCGAACCATAAGCCGCCGCGTTCAGCCCCGCTGCCAGGCGCCGAGCTCGCCACGATGCCGCTCATCGCGACGCCGGAGGGAACCGCAATGCGCTCCCTGGTCGACCGTGCCCTGACCGTGCGCGGCATACCGCCCCGCGTGGCGGTCGAGACCACGCACCGGGCAGCCATCGTCCCGCTGGTCCTCGCCGGGCGCAGGCGCCACCTTGCTGCCACCGGCGATCGCGCAGGAAGCCGGACGCCGTGGAGCCGTGGTCGCACACACCGCACCTCGGCTGGTGCGCACGGTTCGGTTGATGTGGCGCGACCACCCGCTATCGCCAGCCGCGGCCGCCTTCCTCGACCTCGCCAGACCAACCACCGGCCCCGCACCCGACCGGGACCGGGACCGGCAGGGGCTCAGCCGCTGGTGACCCACGAACCCAGCACAACCGTCGACCAAACAGTTCTCGCTGGCCATTGCCGTCACCGCGTTCCACAGGTGCGAAGGATGCTCAGGACCAAGGTGCACGTGACCTGAGCGAGCTCCTCAAGCGCCACTTACTCGTGCGGGCAATGAGCCAGCCGCCCGCCGCCGGGGCCGAGATGAAGGATGAAACCAGCCGCATGAACATAGAGGCGCAGATCACTGCCGTATGGCGCCCCGCACCAACGCGATGGTCGCCGCCTTTAGTGGTCTCGCTCGTAAGTTCGTCGGGGGTTGGTCAGGGGTTGTCGAGGTAGAGGCCGGCGGCGCAGTCGAGGGCTTCTTCGGGGGTGCCGGCGGTGTGGCCGGTGGGCAGCATTTGGTCCTGGTAGCCGTCTTTGCTGGCGAGGTAGAGGGCGAATCCCCAGCGGTGGGCTGAGCCGCCGTAGCGCAGCCGCATCAGCGGGAGGGTGTCGCCGTCGCTGAGGTGGGCGCCGATGTAGGCGAATGCCCCTCGGAAGCGGACGTCGATGCTGTCGATGGCGGGCCAGCGTGCCTGGGTGTGGGTGTTCAAACGCTGCCGCAGGGACGTTTTCGTCGATTCTGGTGGGGCGGCCATAACAACTCATGGTGCCTGATCGGCGTGTCGCTCACCAGGGTCAGTGTTGTGAGGGGTGAGGCTGAAGTGACTGCTGATGCTTCACCGTGAGGGACCCCGGTATGCCTGTGACCAGCCCCGATGTGATCGTGCTGACCAGTACCCAACAACTACAGCTGCAACGTGTGGTCCGAGCGGGTACGACCGCGCAGCGGCTGGTGGCCCGGGTGAGGATCGTGCTCCTGGCCGCGCGGGGCTATCCCAACACGGTCATCGCCGCCCACGTGGGCGCCGGGGTGGACACCGTCCGTAAGTGGCGTCACCGGTGGTGGCGCTGTCCACGGCTGGCGTCGCTGGGGGATGCGAAACGGATGGGTCGCCCGCCCCGGTTCACCCCGGTGCAGGTGGCCGGACTCAAGGCGCTGGCGTGTGCGCCACCGGAGAATAGTGGTCTGCCGCTGGCGCGGTGGAGCGCCCCGGAACTGGCCCGTCACGCCATCGCCGAGGGGATCTGCACCTCGATATCGTCGGCGACGGTGCGCCGCCTGTTGAGCGAGGACGCCCTGAAACCGTGGCAGTACCAGTCCTGGATCTTCCTGCGCGACCCCCATTTCACCGCCAAGGCCGAGAAGGTGCTCGATCTATACGCCCGTACCTGGCAGGGACAACCGTTGGACGAGGACGAATTCGTCATCTCCGCGGACGAGAAACCCTCCATCCAAGCCCGCTGCCGCTGCCACCCCAGCCTGCCCCCGGGCCGCTCACGGATGATGCGCGTCAATCACGACTACCACCGTCGTGGCGCGTTGGCCTACTTCGCCGCCTACGACGTCCACCATGCTCGGGTGTTCGGCCGCTGCGAGGACACCACCGGCATCGACGCCTTCACCGCGCTCGTCGCCCAGGTGATGACCACCGCGCCCTACGCCTCAGCCAAACGCGTGTTCTGGGTCGTGGACAACGGCTCCTCCCACCGCGGCTCCAAGGCCATCGACCGGCTGGCCGAACAGTTCCCGAACGCGGTCATGGTGCACACCCCGGTGCACGCCTCCTGGCTGAACCAAGTGGAGGTCTACTTCTCCATCATCCAACGAAAGGTGCTTTCCCCCAATAACTTCATCGACCTCGACGCCGTCGAGCAACGCCTCACCGACTTCGAGAAGCGCTACAACACCACCGCGCGGCCCTTCCAGTGGAAATTCACCACCACCGACCTCACGGACTTCTTGGAACGACTCGAGCGACGTCAGCAAACCGACACCACCACCCCAGCCCAGCCACGCGCCGCTTGATCCCCGACAAACTTACGAGCGAGACCACTTTAGATGTGCACTGCAGACCATTCGTCGAAGAACTGGTACGCGTGGCGGAGAACTTCGATCGAGGCGCCAAGGGCGCAGCCGGGTTTGTTCCCAGTCACTGGTGTGCGGAACACGTGCAGGTGCTCGGCGGAGGAGCTGATGCCACCTCGCGCAGCGTGCGAGAGGTGATAAGGATCGGTGACACGATCATCGCCCGCAAGTGAGCCAACCGGGCTGAACTGGGCGGCGTGATGAGTCCTGGGTGCGGGCAAAGATCGCGTCCGACGTCGGCGAGTTCGGGCACCCTGCGGTACAGGGTGGCGCGGCTGACCCCGAGGACCTGGGCGCCCTCGGTCACCGGGGTCTTCTCCCCGATCATCTTCCGGGCCTGCTTCAACTTGGCCGGGCTCAACGCAGTGGGCCGGCCGCCGAGGCGGCCACGCTCCCGAGCCGCGGCAGTCCGGTGAGGGTGCGCTCCTGGATGAGTTCCCGTTCGAAGCTGGCGGGGCAACAACTCGCGCGGTTGTCGGCGCCATAGGGCTCGTCATGTGCCGTTCCGTTTCGCGGCCGTGCCGACTCCCGCCGGACGGATTCCGGCGGGAGTCGGATGGTCTAGGACCGGCCCTCGGCGATCTCGACCACGTTGGTCAGAAGCATCGCTCTGGTCATCGGACCGACCCCGCCGGTCGCTCCGCTGAGCTTGCCCGCGACGCTGTCGACGGCAGGATGCACGTCACCAAGGATGCCCTCGATCGTCCGGGTGATGCCAACCGACAGAACTGTCGCTCCGGGGCTCACCCAGTCGGGCTGAACCAGATGAGCGACACCAGCCGCCGCGATGACCACATCCGCGACCCGGGTGTGCGCGGCGACGTCAAGAGTGGCTTCGTGGCAGAGCGTGACGGTCGCATGCTCACTCCGTCGGGTCAGCATCAGACCTAACGGTCTGCCGACCGTCAGGCCACAACCGATGACACAGAACCGTGCACCGGTGATCGGAACGTCGTGGTGGCGAAGCAGTTCAATGATTCCTCTGGGGGTGCAGGGCAGCGGGGCCGGAATGCCGAGCACCAGGCGCCCGAGGTTGGTGGGATGCAGGCCGTCGGCGTCCTTCGCCGGGTCGATCAGCTCGAGAACGCGATGCGTGTCGATGTGCTCGGGCAGCGGCAGCTGCACGATGAAGCCCGTGCACGCGCGGTCGTCGTTGAGCCGGAGAACCGCGGCTTCGATGTCTTCCTGCGAAGCGGTGGCGGGCAGGTCCACACGAAGGGAGGACATCCCGATCTCCCGGCAGTCACGGTGCTTACCCGCGACGTAGGAACGGCTGCCCGGATCATCGCCCACCAGGACGGTGGCCAGCCCAGGTCGGATTCCCTGGAGTTGCAGCATGGCGATCCGATCGGCGAGCTCGCGTTTGATCCGCTCGGCCACTTGCTTGCCGTCGATCAGGGTCGCGGTCGCCATGCTCAGAAGTCGACGGTTTCGGTGCTGCTTGCGAGCCGGTCTTGCACCCAGGCGTGGAACGTGCCGATGTGGTGCTCACTCGGGACCAGGACGCCGCCGTGTGCGTAAACCCGGGAGTTCATGGCGGGCTGGCAGCGCTCGCAGGCCGCGAAGTCCTGCTGGTTGACCCGGTGGAATAGCTCGACCGAGGCACCGACGTCCTTGCCGCTCTGTACCACTCCCGGCAGATACAGCCAGTCGCACTCGACGATGGTGCGATCGGCCGCGAGGGGATACATCCGATGGAAGACCACATGGTCCGGCACCAGGTTGAGAAAGACCTGCGGCTTGATCGTGATTGCGTAGTAGCGGCGATCCTGGGCCTCGGATAGTCCCGGGATGCGGTCCAGGCCCTCGGACCCGTTGACGGTGAAGCCCTTGATGTCCTCGCCGAACTCGGCGCCGTGGCCCACAAAGTACTGGGCGGCGAGGCCGTCGGCGAACTCCGGCAAGACCTCGGTGAGCTCGGGGTGGATGGTCGCGCAGTGGTAGCACTCCATGAAGTTCTCGACGATCAGCTTCCAGTTGGCCTGCACGTCGTAGACGATGCGGCGTCCCACGGCCAGGTTCTCCACGTCGTAGGCCTCGATGGACGCCGGGTCGCCGAGCCGGTCGATGACCTCACTTTTCACGGTGTCCTCGAACGAGGGCGGCTCCTCGGCCAGACACACCCAGATGTAGCCGAGCCACTCGCGCAGGGAGATCTTGGCCAGGCCGTGCTCGACGCGGTCGATATCCGGCATCTTGGTGAGGTTCGGCGCGGCGATCAGCTTGCCGTCGAAGTCGTACGTCCAGGCGTGGTACGGGCACTGGAAGGCGCGCGCCACCTCTCCGGACTCCTCGGTGCACAGCCGGGCGCCACGATGGCGGCACACGTTGAAGAAGGCGCGGACGGCACCGCGGCGGTTGCGGATGATCAAGACGCTCTCCCTGCCCACCTGCACCGTCTTGAACGACCCCGGCCCGCTGAGGTCGCCGGAGCGGGCGGCGCAGAACCACAGCGCCTCGAAAATGCGCTCCTGCTCGGCGGCGAAGACGGCCTCATCCGTGTAGGCGCTGCCCGGCAAGGTGGCGATCAGGCTGGCGGAGATCGGGCTGGCAATGGTCACGTAGCACTCCTGGGGCGACAGCTGAACGGCATGGCGGTTGTTTATAGCGCAACGCGGTGTGTTCTACGCAACAGTTTGCTGAGCTTCTCGGTGGCTGTCAAGAGCTCGACAGTGCGTGCTTCACGGGATGCGCGATTCATGGGTTGGCTGGGACGGGGACGGCATTGAGCGCGCGGCGCCAGCGAGTGAACAGCCGAACCTGGTTCATGCCAAGCACCGCGACCGGATCCTGCTCGCGGCGGTACACGGCGAGGAAGCTGCCCGAGGCCGGGTCACCCGCCTCGATCGTCACCGCGTCCGCACCTTGGGCGTGTCCGGCGAACTGAATGCGGGCGTCGTACTGGTCGGACCAGAAGTAGGCCGGGGCGGCGTCCTGACCGGCGCTGTCGCCCGATAGCAGGCTGGCCACGGCACGTTTCGGTCGCTCCACAGCCCCGGTCCAGTGCTCCACCCGGTGATGCCGTCCCAGCCGCCGGTCGTACCACGCCGCGCAGTCGCCGACCGCGACGACACCTGGCACGCTGGTTTGCCCCCCGGAGTCGCATAGCACGCCGTTCCCGAGCTCCAGGCCCGCACCCAGCAACCAGTCCACGTTCGGCCGGGCACCCACACCCACGAGCACCAGGTCGGCAGGTAGCACCCGGCCGTCCGCGAGCTCCACTCCCTCGACCTGTCCCCTGCCCGTGAATCGGCGCACCCCCACCCCGCACAGCAGCGCGACGCCGTTGTCCGCATGCAGGCGCGCGAGAACGGCCCCCATCTCGACGCCGAGCGGTCCGGCGAGCGGGGTCGACATGGCCTCCACGACGGTGACGTCCAGGCCGAGCAGATGTGCCGTCGCGGCCGTCTCCGCTCCGATGAACCCGGCACCGATGACGACCAGCCTGCGCCCGGGCTGCAATGCCGCCTTCAGCGCGACGGCGTCGTCAAGCGTGCGCAAGGTATAGACCCCGGGCAGGCCCTCGGCGCCGGGGACCGTGCGAGCACTCGCCCCGGTCGCGATCACCAGACCATCAGCCCGCACCCGGCGGTCGTCGGCCAGGACCACGCTGCGCTCGGCGAGGTCCACGCCCGCGGCCCGGGCACCCAGCAGCCACTCCGCGTTCAAGTCCTCGTCGTCGAGCTCCAGCGCCAGGTCGCCCACCAGCATCTTTCCGGCCAGGAACTCCTTGGACAGCGGCGGACGATCATAGGGGCGGTGCGGCTCGTCGCCGATGAGCACGAGCCGACCGTCGAAACCCTGCGCCCGCAGCGCCCGGGCGGAAGACAGACCCGCCAGCGACGCCCCGACGACCGCGATGGTGTTCATCCCTGGGTTCCCACCGTGACACCCGGGGGCAGGTTGGGCGCGTCCGCCGACAGCTCGACGAAGATCTGCCCGTCGGCGACCACCACCCGGTGACTCCGGACCGGCTTCTTGGCCGGGGGGGCGTCCACCTGGCCGGTACGCAGGTCGAACCGCGAGGCGTGCAACGGGCACTCCACCTCACACCCTTCGATCCACCCGTCGGCGAGCGACGCATCCTGATGCGTGCAGGTGTCATCCAGCGCGTACACCTCGCCGTCCTCGGTGTGGAACACCGCGATCGGCGGCTCGACCGGGACGCGCAGCGCCTTTCCGCGCGGCAGCGACAACAGCGGACAGACTGACAACATAGGACCACCTCGATGCACATAGCACAACGTAACGCACGATACGCAACAGCATGCGAGACGGAGACCGCCCTGTCAAGAGTTCACCCGCGCAGCCAGCACGGCTGCGCGGGCGCGGGGATCGGGGGAATGGGTGTCGGTCAGCGGTGAACGGCGTGACGGTAGAACTCCGCGCTCGACGGGGGTAGCGGCGTCGTCCCCAGGATGAGGTCGGCAGCCTTCTCGGCCACCATCATCACCGGTGCGTAGATGTTGCCGTTGGTCACGTAGGGCATCACCGAGGCGTCCACCACCTTGAGCCCCTCGATCCCGTGGACACCCATGGTCAGCGGGTCGACAACGGACATCTCGTCCATCCCCATTCGCAGGGAGCAGGAGGGATGCAGGGCGGTCTCGGCGTCTTTGGCGACCCAGTCGAGGATTTCCTCATCGGTCGTGGTGGCGGGCCCCGGTGAAATCTCGCCGGCGTTGAACTCCGCGAAGGCCGGCTGGGTGAGGATGGTGCGCGCGACCCGGACCGCCTCCACCCACTCGCGTCGGTCCTGCTCGGTCGACAAGTAGTTGAACCGCAGCGCCGGGTGCTCGCGCGGGTCCTTGCTCTGGATCTTCACCGAACCCCGCGCGTCGGAGTACATCGGCCCGACGTGCACCTGGTACCCCTCGCCCCCCTCGGGTGCCGACCCGTCGTAGCGGACCGCGATGGGCAGGAAGTGGAACATCAGGTTCGGGTAGGCGACGTCGTCGTTGCTGCGGACGAACCCGCCGCCCTCGAAGTGGTTGGTGGCGCCGGGCCCCGTGCGGCGGAACAGCCAGGTGGCGCCGATCCAGGGCTTGTACCGGTGCTTCATGTACTTCTGCATGGTGACCGGTTGTTTGCAGGCGTACTGGATGTAGACCTCCAGGTGGTCCTGCAGGTTCTCCCCCACCCCGGGCAGATCGTGCACCACATCGATACCGAGCTTCGACAACTCGGCGGCGTTGCCGACGCCGGAAAGCTGCAGCAGCTGCGGCGAGTTGATCGCGCCGCCGCACAGGATCACGGTCTTCGCCCGCACCGCACGGACCGCGCCGCGCGCCCGTTGGTACTCCACGCCCACGGCCGCCTTGCCCTCGAAGAGCACCCGGGAGACGAAGGCCCTGGTGATGACCTGCAGGTTGGGACGATCCATCACGGGATGCAGATAGGCGCGCGCGGCCGAGAGCCTGCGTCCCTTGCGGATGTTGCGGTCGAAGCGGGCGAAGCCCTCCTGGCGGTAACCGTTGACGTCGGCCGTGCGCGGATAACCCGCCTGCTCAGCCGCGGTGAAGAACGCCTCGAACAGCGGGTTCGTCGCCGGACCGCGCTCGAGGGCCAGCGGGCCTTCGTGACCGCGGAAGGGATCGTCGGGGTCGGCCGCGAGGCAGTTCTCCATCCGGTTGAAGTAGGGCAGACAGTGGGCGTAGTCCCAGGTCTGCATGCCCTCGTCCGCCGCCCACCGCTCGTAGTCCAGCGGGTTGCCGCGTTGGAAGATCATCCCGTTGATGCTGCTCGAGCCGCCGAGCACCTTGCCCCGCGCGTGGTAGACCTTGCGCCCGTCCATGTGCGGCTCAGGCTCGGACTCGTACTTCCAGTCGTACCAGCGGCTGCCGATGGGGAACGGCAGGGCGGCGGGCATGTGGATGAACACATCCCACAGGGAGTCGGTGCGCCCCGCCTCCAGGACGAGCACCTTATTGTCCGGGTCAGCCGAGAGTCGGTTCGCCAGCGCGCAGCCGGCTGAGCCGCCCCCCACGATGGCGAAGTCGTACTGAGCGGGCGCCATGGTTCCTCCGATGGATGACACGGGTGGGGGGGAGCGGTGCACTGAGCGTACCGGTGTGTCGAATAACGCACTAGGGTTCGCCCTCCGCAACTTTAGGATGGTTATAGTTGCGCCATGGGCAACGGAAAAGCGAACGGCGCCAAACCGAATGGCGAACCCAGCACCGGGGTGCAGTCGGTCGACCGCGCGGTACGGGTCCTGGAGATCCTCGCCCGCACCGGGGGTTCGGGGGTCAGCGACGTCGCCGCCGACCTCGACGTGCACAAGTCGACCGCATTCCGTCTGCTGGCGGCACTGGAGGAACGCGGGCTGGTGGAGCAGAACCACGACCGAGGCAAATACCAGCTGGGTTTCGGCATTCTGCGCCTCGCCAGCGCCATGCCCGTGCGCCTGGACCTGGTCAAGCAGGCCGGGCCCGTCCTCGATGCGCTGGCGACGCAGCTGGGCGAGACCGTCGACCTGGCGGTGCTGCGCGAGCACTACGCCGTGAACGTGGCCGAGGCCCGGGGTCCGTCGTCGGTCTCGGCGCAGAACTGGACGGGGCAGCTCACCCCGTTGCATGCCACATCCAGCGGCAAGGTGCTGCTGGCCTACCTCGATGCAAAACCGCGCAACGAGGTGCTCGACGCATCCGGGCAGCCACGCCTGACCGACTCCACCGTCACCGCACGGTCGGACCTCGAGGATCAACTCGAACAGGTCCTGCGGACGGGCTATGCGACCACGTTCGAAGAATACGAACTCGGCCTCAATGCCGTGGCAGTTCCCGTCCGGGACCACACCGGCATCGTCGTGGCCGCAGTGAGTGCCTCCGGGCCGGCGTACCGTCTGGCGCCCGATCGGATCCCGGAGGTGGCCGGCGTTCTGGAGACTTCCAGCATCCGGATCAGTCGCCGGATGGGCCACCTGGCCTGACCTCCGCACCGAGCAGTACCCGGGCCTGCGCCGCGGTAACCACCGAGCCGGTGACCACCACCGCCGCGCCCGACGACTGACCAGGCTCGGTGCTGTCCCGCGCCATGGCGATCGCAACGGGCAGGGCCTCGGCCATGGTCGGTGCCACCACGACGCGCTCGGGGCCGAAGTGGACGGCAGCGTGCACGGCCAGCTCCTCGACGGCCATGGCCCGCGGCGAGTCGTTGCTGGTGATCACCAGCCTGTGGAAGACCGGTTCCAGGGCCGCGAGCAGTCCGGCAGCGTCCTTGTCGGCCAGCACCGCGACGACACCGACCAGCGTGCCGACGGCGAACTCCGCCTTGAGGGTAGCCGCGAGCGCGTGGGCTCCGTGCGGGTTGTGGGCGGCATCGACGAAGACGGTCGGCGCATCACGTACCCGCTCCAGCCGACCCGGCGTGGTCACCGCGGCGAAAGCTTCCCGTACCGCGCGGACGTCGAGCTGCGGGCCGGCGCCGAGAAACGCCTCCACCGCGGCAAGGGCGAGAACGGCATTCTGTGCCTGGTGAGCACCGTGCACCGGGAGGAAGATGCCGTCGTAGACCCCGCCGAGTCCGCGGAGCCGCAGCCATTGACCACCGGCGACCGCCTGCCGGGCGAGCACGGCAAACTCTGCACCTTCCCGCGCCACCACCGCCTCGACCTCGTTGCAACGACGGAGCACGGCCTCGGTGATCTCCGGGCCCTGCTCGGCGACGATGGCAGTGGATCCCGGCTTGACGATGCCTGCTTTGGCCCGTGCAATGCCAGTGATCTCGCTGCCCAGGTAGTCGACGTGATCGGTGGCGATCGGGGTGATCACCGCGACCTGACCGTCGATGACGTTAGTGGCGTCCCAGGTGCCCCCGAGGCCGACCTCGACCACGGCCACGTCCACCGCGGCATCGGCGAAGGCCACGAAGCCCATGGCGGTGAGCACCTCGAACGTGCTCATTGCCGGGCCACCGCCCGCCAGTGACCGATCGTCGACGATGCGGACGAACGGGGTGATGTCCTGGAAGGTGTCGACACAGCGCTCGGCGCTGATCGGCGCGTCGGCGACGCTGATCCGTTCGGTGACCGTCTCCAGGTGCGGGCTGGTCATCCGACCGGTGCGCCATTGCAGGCGAGTGAGCAGGGCGTCGATCATCCTGCTGACCGAGGTCTTGCCGTTGGTGCCCGCGATGTGTACGGCGGGATAACCGCGCTGGGGTGAGCCCAGCTCGTCCATCAGGGCGGTCATCCGGGCGAGCGTGGGATCGATCTTGGTCTCCGGCCAGCGTTGGTTCAGCTCGGCCTCGACGTCGGCGAGCTTACTGAGCGCGACGGTGCGGGTGGTGATGTCGGACAGAAAGGCGGGCATGGCGGGCTAGGCGCGCAGCCGTTGCATCGTCGGATCGAACAGCGGCTCGGCGGTCACGACGGCAGGTACGCGCTGGTCGAAGTAACCGATCTCGACCACGGTTCCCACCTCGCTCAGCCTGGTCGGCAGCCAGGCATAGGCGATGCCCTTGCCGATGGTGTAGCCGTAGGCGGCACTGGTGACGTAGCCCACGCAGCCCTCTCCGTCGTACACCGGCTCCTTGCCGACCACCACCGCACCGGCATCCGGCAAGGTCAGGCAGGTGAGTCGGCTGGGCGCCGTGTCTTTGCGCGCGATGAGCGCATCCCGGCCGATGAAGTCCCCCTTGTCCAGCTTCACTGCGAACCCGAGGCCGGCCGCGTAGGGGTCGTGCTCGTTGGTCATGTCCGCCCCGAAGGAGCGGTAACCCTTTTCCAGCCGCAGGCTGGAGAACGCGCCGCGCCCGGCCGCGATGACGCCGTACTGCTGCCCGGCCTCCCACAGCAGGTCCCACAGCTTCGATCCGTGCTCGGCGGTGGTGTAGAGTTCCCAGCCCAGCTCTCCGACGTAGGACAGGCGCATGGCGGTCACCGGCACCGTGCCGATGAAGGCCGCCGTCGCCCGGAAGTACTTCAGCGCGTCCTTGCCGAAGTCGGTATCGGTCAGCGGCTGCAGCAGCTCGCGCGCGTTCGGACCCCACAGGCCGATGCAACAGGTGCCCGCGGTGATGTCGCGGACCTGCGCCGTGCCGTCCTCCGGCAGGTGCCGGGTGAACCAGTCCAGGTCCACGTTGCCGTTGGCACCGACCTGGAATCGGTCCACAGCCAGCCGGGCCACGGTGACGTCGCTGCGGATCCCGCCGTCGACGTCGAGCACGAGGCAGTAGGTCACCGACCCGACCGATTTGTCGACGTTGCCGGTGACCAGTCCGTTGAGGAAAGCCGCGGCGCCGGGGCCGGTGACCTCCAGGCGCTTGAGCGCGGTCATGTCGTACATCGCGACGGATTTCCTGGTGGCCTGAGCTTCGGCGGCGACGATCGGCGACCAGTGCCGCGCAGCCCACTCGTTCGGTGCCGCGATGTCTCTACCGGCCACCAGGTCGGCGTTCGCGGCGTACCACTGCGGACGCTCCCAGCCCGAGGCCTCCAGGAACTCGCCGCCAAGTGCCTGTTGACGCTCGTAAAAGGGGCTGGTGCGGATGGGCCGAGGCGTCCCTGTCGGCTGCAGGGGGTGCACGATGTCATAGACCTCGACGAAGTTTTGACAGTCTCGGGCGAGGACGTACTCGGGCGAGACCTGATGGTCTTCGAACCGATTGAGGTCACACTCGTGCAGGTCGAAGCTGGAGCAGTACCCGTCGACGAGAAGTTCGGCGACGGCGCGTCCGACACCGGCGGAGTGGGTGATCCAGACCGCCTCGGCCACCCAGAAGCCGCGGACGTGCGGAGATTCGCCGATCAAGGGCATGTTGTCGGTCGTGAAGGAGAACAGCCCGTTGATGCCCTCCTCGACCTTGGCCTCGCGCGTGTCCGGCAGCAGGAGCTGCGTCTGCTTCCACGCCTCCTCGAAGTCCTCCGAGGTGAATTCCAGGACGGAGGGCATCGCTTCAGACTCGCCGAGCCGGGCGATGTCGTCGGCCCGGATCGGCATCGGGCGGTGTCCGTAGTAACCGATGCCCAGGGTGTCGAAGCGCTCGCGATAATACAGGTCCTGGTCCTGATGCCGCAGGATCGGCAGGACCGCCTCCTCGGTCCGCCCGGACAGTGCCGGCACGGCGGAGGTCCACGCGAGCTGGTGGGCCAGCGGGGTCAGCGGGAGTCGCATGCCCACCTTGGCCGCGATCACGGGTCCCCAGATGCCGGCGCAGCACACCACGATGTCCGCCGGTATCGCGCCCTGGTCGGTGACCACCGCACTCACAGCACCGTCGGTGACGGTGATGTCGAGGACCTCGTGGCGGGGCAGCAGGTGCGCACCACGCGATGCCGCTCGCCGGGTCTGTGCATCCACGGCATTGACAGCCTTGGCCAGGCCGTCGGTGGGAATGTGCAGGCCAGCGAGGACGGCCCCGGGATCGAGGAGTGGGTGCATCGCCGCGGTCTCGGCCGCGTCCAGTACCCGGGACTCGACTCCCCAGGCGGCCAGCCAACCGTGCCGGCGGTGCAACTCCTTCACCCGCTCCGGGGTGGTGGCCACCTCGAGCCCCCCCACCTGGAGGAAACAGGGACTGCCGTCGACCTCGAGGCTGCAGAGCTTCTCGACGGTGTAACGCGCCAGCTCGGTCATCGCCTTGGACCCGCTGGCTTGGAACACCAGCCCGGGAGCGTGCGACGTGGATCCGCCAGGGGCAGGCAGGTCCCCCTGATCCACGATCGTGACGTCGTCCCAACCGCGGTTCGTGAGCTCATCGACCAGCGCGGCTCCGACCACGCCGGCCCCGATGATGACCACCTTGGGACCCGTCATACCCACCTCCACCGTCGCACTTGACGCAACATGATGCATCCTTCGCAACAATCGTGGTGGACGTCCCGTCCCCTGTCAAGAGTTGCTGGCGCCTCTACCGGTACCGCGAACGCTGTTCACGCAGCGCCGTGCCCGGCATGGCGAGCACACGGTTGTGTCTAGCCGGCCATCCATGCCTTGACCTTGTCCGGGTGGCGTCCACCCACTTCTTGGCGGCAGCGGTGTCCGACATCTTGTCCTCGGCGATGTACTTGGCGTACTCGATTCACACGTAACCGGAGTAACCGTATGCTCGTTGTCACGTTGATCTCTCCTCGGTTCTCCGGGAGGAACTTCGATGGGCTGTTCACCCGCTGAACCAGCGTTGCGCTTGCGGGCGGATGTTTTGCCAGATGTGCTTGGTCTCGCGGTACTCGGCGAGGCCGGCGAGACCGAGTTCGCGGCCGACGCCGGACTGCTTGAACCCACCCCATTCCGCCTGCGGGACATAGGGGTGATAGTCATTGATCCAGATCGTGCCGTGCCGCAGCCGCTGCGCCACTCGCTGCGCCTTGCCCGCGTCTTGGGTCCAGACCGCACCGGCGAGGCCGTAGGTGGTGTCGTTCGCGATCCGCACGGCGTCTGCCTCGTCGGTGAACCGCTCGACGGTCAGCACCGGCCCGAAGGACTCCTCCTGCACGACGCGCATCGCACTGTGGCACTCGTCGAGCACGGTCGGTGGAAAGAAGTAGCCCTGCGCGAGGGCACCACTGTCGACGCGAAATCCGCCACAGCGCAGCACCGCGCCCTCGGCGACCCCGGCCTTCACGTAACTCGCGACCTTTTCCAGGTGCGCAGCGGAGATCAGCGCGCCGGTCTCCGCGTCCTCGTCGAAAGGTCCTCCCAAACGAATGGTTTGCGCCCGACGAACCACCTCGTCCATAAAGCGGTCGTGCACCTCGTCCTGGACGATCAACCGTGTCCCAGCCGAGCAGACCTGCCCGGAGTGCAGGAACACCGCGGTGAGCGCGAAGTCGACGGCGGTCTCGAAGTCGGCGTCGGCGAAGACGACATTGGGATTCTTCCCCCCGAGCTCCAATGCGACCTTCTTGACGCTACGGGCAGCCGTCGCCATGATCCATCGTCCGGTCTCCAGGCCACCGGTGAACGACACCAGATCGACGTCGGGGTGCTCGGCGAGCGGGGCACCTGCCTCAGCGCCTGCACCGAGGACCAAGTTGGCCACACCAGGCGGGAGACCGGCTTCCGCCAGGGCGCGCATCAGCAGAATGGCCGTCGATGGTGTGAGCTCACTGGGTTTCAATACGAAGGTGTTCCCGGCCAGCAGCGCGGGCGCGACCTTCCACGAGGTCTGCAGCAACGGGTAGTTCCACGGCGTGATGAGACCGCAGACCCCGACCGGTTCGTGCACAACGCGGCTGATCGCATCCTCGCGGCCGGTGTCGATGACCCGGCCGGCGTCGCTCCCGGCAATGCCCCCGTAATAGCGGAAGCAGCCGATGACATCGTCGACGTCGTACTCGGCCTCGAGCAACCGCTTGCCGGTGTCGAGGCTCTCCGCGCGGGCGAAGTCCGCCTTGTCGCGCGCCAACACCGCGGCGACGCGCAGCAGCAGTTGTCCGCGATCACCTTCGGTGGTTTGAGGCCACGGTCCGGTGTCAAAGGCCCGCCGCGCCGCCGCGATCGCGTGCTCGGTGTCCGTGCGACGCGCTTCGGAGACGTCCGCGACGAAACTTCCATCGGCCGGACATCGGATCTCCCGTCGATCTCCGGCGACGGAGTCGATCCACTCGCCGGCTACATAGAGTTCTGGCACTCGTGGCCTCCGCGCCTGGGGCAGGCAGTCAACGTTCCTGTTGCTTATCGCGCAATCAAATGCTTCTGCTGCAACAGCGTGGGTGTCGACGGGACGCATGTCAAGGCTTTGCGCCAGATTTCCGCCGGTAGCCTCAACCGCTCAGAGACGCCGCGAACTGCCCACACGAGACGCCCCTTGACCTTCCCTCGGCGATACGCCACCCTGTTGCGTATCGCTCATTGAGTTGTGCATTACGCACCAACTGGAGGATCCATGTCGCCTCGTCCCGCGGCCGGACGTGAATACGTTCTGACGCTCTCCTGCCCGGACATCGCGGGAATCGTCTACGCCGTGAGCAGCTTTCTGGTCCAGCAGGCCGGGAACATCAGGCAGAGCCAGCAGTTCGACGACCGGCTGACCGAACGCTTCTTCATGCGGGTGCAGTTCAGCAAGGAGAACGGCAAGCTCGATGAGCTACGAGCGGACTTCGCCCGGGTGGCCGAGGCCTTCCAGATGTTCTGGCAGATCCATGACGCCGGAACGCCGACCCGCACCCTACTGATGGTCTCCCGGCTGGGCCACTGCCTCAACGACCTGCTCTTCCGCACGCAGATCGGTGCGTTGAACATCGAGGTCCCTGCCATCGTGTCCAATCATCGCGACTTCGAGGCGCTGGCCCAAGCGCACGGCGTGCCCTTTCACCACCTCCCGGTCACGGCCGAGACCAAGCCCGAGGCTGAGGGACGGCTGCTGGAGCTCGTGGACACCCTGGACATCGACGTGGTGGTGCTCGCCCGCTACATGCAGGTGCTATCGAACGATCTGTGCACCAAACTGGAGGGCAGGGCGATCAACATCCATCACTCGTTCCTGCCGAGTTTCAAGGGCGCCAAGCCTTATCACCAGGCGCATGCGCGCGGCGTCAAGCTCATCGGCGCGACCGCGCACTACGTGACACCCGACCTCGACGAGGGGCCGATCATCGAACAGGACGTGGCCCGGGTGGAACACTCCGTCGAACCGGACGAGATGGTTGCCGCCGGTCGTGACGTCGAGGTCCAGGTCCTCGCCCGTGCGGTGGCATTGCACAGCGACCATCGGGTCCTGCTGGGGAACAATCGCACTGTCGTCTTCCGCTGACCCAGAACCGAAACTGATGCAGGGCCGAGCCTGACGCGGGGCCGAATCGCGAGACCTTAGTCATTGTTGTCAACGTTGGAGGGATTGAATGCCGAGCACGGTCAAGGGAGTCATCGCACGCGCCAAGGGTGCACCGGTCGAGGTGGTGGATGTGGTGGTCCCGGACCCCGGCCCCGGTGAGGCGGTGGTCAAAATCGAGGCCTGCGGGGTGTGCCACACCGATGTGCACTACCGCGAGGGCGGCATCAACGACGAGTTCCCCTTCCTGCTCGGCCATGAGGCGGCAGGTGTGGTTGAGGCAGTCGGCGAGGGCGTCACCGAGGTCGCCCCGGGCGATTTCGTCATCCTCAACTGGCGCGCGGTCTGCGGCCAGTGCCGGGCCTGCGCGAAGGGCAAGCCGCAGTACTGCTTCGACACCCACAACGCGACCCAGAAGATGACCCTGACCGACGGCACCGAGCTGTCGCCGGCACTGGGCATCGGGGCGTTCATCGAGAAGACGCTGGTCGCGGCCGGCCAATGCACCAAGGTTGACGCCGCGGCGGATGCCGCGGCGGTCGGCCTCCTCGGCTGCGGCGTCATGGCGGGCTTCGGCGCGGCGGTGAACACCGGCGGGATCGGCCGGGGCGAGTCCATCGCCGTGATCGGCTGCGGAGGCGTCGGCAACGCCGCCATCGCCGGCGCCAAGCTCTCCGGGTCGACGACCATCATCGCCGTGGACGTCGACGACCGTAAGCTCGAGTGGGCCACTGGTTTCGGGGCCACCCATACGATTAACAGCACGGAACGGGACCCGGTGCAGGCCATCCGCGAGCTCACTGGAGGCTTCGGCGCCGACGTGGTGGTCGACGCCGTCGGACGTCCGGAGACCTACGAGCAAGCCTTCTACGCCCGGGATCTGGCCGGCACTGTGGTTCTGGTGGGTGTGCCCAACCCCGAGCTGCAGGTGAGCTTGCCGCTGATCGAGATCTTCGGCCGCGGGGGTTCCCTGAAGTCGTCTTGGTACGGCGATTGCCTACCCAGCCGCGACTTCCCGATGCTGGTGGACCTCTACCGGCAGGGCCGATTCGACCTCGGGGCTTTCGTCTCCGAGACGATCGGCCTCGGGGACATCGAGGCAGTGTTCGAGAAGATGCACCAGGGTGAGGTCCTGCGTTCGGTGGTCCAACTGTGACCGGCGCGCTGCGCGTCGACAAGGTCGTCACTTCCGGCACGTTCAGCCTCGACGGCGGCACGTGGGAGGTGGAGAACAACGTGTGGATCGTCGGGGACGACGAGGAGTGCGTGGTCGTCGACGCGGCCCACGACGCGGCCCCGATCGTCGCCGCGATCGACGGTCGCACAGTCCTCGCCGTGCTGCTCACCCACGGCCACGACGACCACATCGGCGCGGTCGGTGCGCTGCGCGACGCGACCGACGGACCGTCCTACCTGCACCCGGACGACCGGATGTTATGGGACCGCGTCCATCCGGCCGCGCCCGACCGCGAACTCGCCGACGGCGACACCATCACCGTTGCAGGCACGCAAATTCAGGTGCTGCACACGCCGGGACACGCGCCCGGCGGCTGCAGCTTCCACGTGCCCGACCTGGGCGCGGTCTTCACCGGCGACACCCTGTTCCAGGGCGGTCCTGGGGCGACGGGACGGTCGTTCAGTGACTTCCCGACGATCGTCGAGTCGATCAGGACCAAGCTGTTGACCTTGCCGCCGGAGACGGTCGTGCACACCGGGCACGGTCAGGACACCACGATTGCGGCCGAGGCACCGCAGCTGCAGGAGTGGCTCGACCGCGGCCACTGACCCCACGCCGAGCTGGACTACGGGGCGAGTCCCAGCGCCCGGGCGAACTCGCCGAGCAGCGCGTCTTCCCGGCGCAACGACACCTGGTCGACGGCGGTGACCGCGGTGATGCCGTCGATGCTGCTGGTGCGGAACACCGCGGCGGCAGCGGGAAGCTCGCCCACGCCGAACGCGCGCAGCTGGGTGGGGCGGCCGTGGTCGCGCGCCAGGTCGAGCAGCGCCCGCCGCGTGATGCCGGGGAGCACATCCTCCCGCAGCGGGGGTGTGACCAGCGTGCCGTCGTCCAGGAGCAGGAACACATTGCCCCGGCCAGCCTGCAGCACCGTCCCGTCCCCTGCGACCAGCAAAGGGGTGGCCTCGGCTGCGGACTCGACCGTCGCCAGCGGTCCGCACTCGGCCCACCGGTGCCGCCACGACCCCGCAGCCCGCGCCACCACACGAGCCGCACCTGCGCAGGGCTGCGCCGGTGCCGCTGCCCCGCTCATCTGCACCGCCAGCCCATCGGCTCCCGGACGCACGAGCACCCGCACCAGCACCAGCGCCCGGCCAGTGCAGCGGCACGCCCGCTCCGCGACCTCTGCTGCCAGTCGCGAGCGGCCGATACCGGTGCCGTACAGCTCGCGGCACGAGCGGTCGAGGCGAGCCAGGTGGTCCGCCGCCCGCACGGGCATCCCGTCCAGGGCGAGGATCGTCTCCGTCAGCCCACCGGCCAGCTGTTCGTCGCTGGGCACGACCGGCGGTGCGGCCAGCGCCGGATCGAGCCGCGCACCCAGCACGTCCAGCAGCGGCGCGGCCTTGTGCAGGCACTCGTGCCACTCGAGCATCGGCACGCTATCCGCGGTGATGCCGCCCCCGACGCCGAGTTCCACCCGGTCCGCGCCGACCTCGAACGTGCGGATGGCGACGCTGAGCTCCAGGCCCCAACAGGGGCTCGCGAACCCGATCGCGCCGGTGTAAACCCCGCGGGTCTGCTGCTCCAATGCGTCGATCGCCTGCAGCGCACGGCGCTTGGGGGCTCCGGTCACCGACCCCGGAGGGAAGGTGGCAGCCAGCAGGTGGCTGTCATCGACGTCGTCGCGCAGGCGGCCGGTCACCGTGGAGACGAGGTGCCACACGCCCGGGTGCGCCTGCACCTCGAGCAACTGGGGTACCCGCACGCTGCCGACCCGGCACACCCGGCCCAGGTCGTTGCGCATCAGGTCGACGATCATCACGTTCTCGGCGACGTCCTTCGACGACCGGCGAAGCGCGGCCGCGTTGGTGTCACCCCCGCCGCGTGGCAGGGTGCCTTTGATCGGCGCCGTGGCCACCGCGCGGCCGCGTCGTCGGAGGAACAGTTCCGGGCTCAGGCTCACCACCACCCGGTCACCGCCCACCAGGAGGGCACCGTAGGCGGGCTGCAGTCGGGCAGCGGCCGCGGTGAACAGTTCGGTGGGGTTTCCCCGGCACGGCGCGTGCAGCCGGGTGCAGACGTTGACCTGGTACAGCTCTCCGGCGCGAATCAATTCGATGGCTTGCTCGGTGGCGGCCAGGTGCACCGCCGGGTCCACCGCGTGGAACGTCCCGATGGGCGCCTGGACGGCGGGGGCGGGGCCGCCGCGCACGGCGCGCTGGGCGCGCGTTCGAGCGGCGGCAAGGACGGCCGACCGGGCCGTGCTGTGCAGCGCCTCGAAGCTCCAGCGGCCGTCGTGGCGGCGTAGAACGTGGTCGTGAAACGCCCATCGGGTGGTGGCCGCGTCGTAGCCGATGCGGCCGAACCAGCCACCAGCCACCACGCCGTCGCGCGCACCGATCACCCGCGGCCCCATCACCCTCGGGACAGTGCCGAGCGCCGAAGCGTCGGTGACGACGAATTCCGGAGCCCAGGTGATCACCGCGCTTCCATCGGCCCACTCACCCCACAGGCAGACCAGTCCGTCGACGTCCGCGAGCGCCCGGACCACCTCGTCCGGCGTCGCATCGCCCGCCAGCGGCTCGACGGTGACCCGGCATCGTCGTCGGCCCAGCGCACCGAGCGGGTCGGCTGACTGCACAGCGAACGCGGGTTGAATGAGCTCAGATTGCCGCACGGATGGCCTGCTCGAAATGAGCGACGTGCTCGGCGGCCAGCGCGGCGGCCTTGTCCGGTTCGCCGGCAACGACCGCGTGCAGCAAGGGGCTGTGCTCCCCCACGTGTCCGGCGAGGTTCGACAACCGGTCCAGGAACAGGCACCAGATGCGGGTGGCCAGGTTGTCGTAGCGCACCAAGGTGTCTTCCAGGTACGGATTGTGGGTGGCCGCGTAGATCGCGCGGTGTATCTCCATGTCCAGGCGCATCAGTTCCACGGAGTCGGCGTGCTCGCCGTCCACGGTGCGCAATTCGCCGAGCAGTGCCGACAAGGCCGCGCGATCGCCCGCGGTGGCTCGGCGGGCGGCACCGGCCGCGGCGGCGGGTTCGAGATGCTGGCGCACTTCGGAGATGTAGCTGAGGTCGGTGATGTTGACTTCGGTGGCGAAGGTGCCCCGGCGCGGGTAGGCAACCACCAGCCGTTCCGTCTCGAGTCGCTTCAAGGCCTCGCGAATCGGCGTTCGGCCGACGCCGAGACTCACGGCGAGCTGATCGTCGTTGATCGGGGTTCCTGGCGGGATGTCCAGGGTGACCAACCGGTCCCGGAGAACGAGGTAGGCGCGTTCGGCGAGCGAAGGTCGCTCCTCCAGCAAAACCGATCCCGTCATCGCCCGTGCCCTTCCTCGACTCCTTGACCGTCCATGCTCGCTGCCCTACCCTAGCTCAACAACTGATATATCAGATGTACTCCAGAAGGTGAAGGTGGTTCGACATGCGCCCCGGTTCCGTGACCGCACCCGTGGAGGTCCTCTCCCAAACGCTCGCCGACCTCGACCCTGAAGTTGCCAGCGCCATCGATGCCGAACTCCACCGCCAGCGCAGCACCCTGGAGATGATCGCGAGCGAGAACTTCGCGCCGCTCGCCGTCATGCAGGCCCAGGGTTCGGTGCTCACCAACAAGTACGCCGAGGGCTATCCCGGCCGGCGCTACTACGGCGGCTGCGAACACGTCGACGTGATTGAGCAGTTGGCGATCGACCGGATCAAGGACCTGTTCGGCGCCGAGGCCGCCAACGTGCAGCCGCACTCCGGGGCGCAGGCCAACGCCGCGGCCATGGTGGCGCTGCTCAGTCCCGGGGACACGATTTTGGGTCTGGACCTGGCCCACGGTGGCCACCTCACCCACGGCATGCGGCTCAACTTCTCCGGCAAGCTGTACCACGTCGTGGCCTACCACGTAGCGGAGTCCGACCACCGGATCGACATGGTGGAGGTGGAGCGCCTGGCGGTCGAGCACCAACCCAAGCTGATTGTCGCGGGCTGGTCGGCCTACCCGCGGCAGCTCGATTTCGCCGAGTTCCGTCGGATCGCCGACCGGGTGGGTGCCTACCTCATGGTGGACATGGCCCACTTCGCCGGTTTGGTCGCGGCCGGCCTGCACCCCAACCCGGTGCCGCACGCGCACATCGTCACCACCACCACCCACAAGACCCTCGGTGGTCCACGCGGTGGGGTCATCCTCTCGACCGCCGAGCTGGCCAAGAAGCTCAATTCCGCCGTCTTCCCCGGGCAACAGGGCGGACCGCTCGAGCACGTCATCGCCGCCAAGGCGGTCGCCTTCAAGATGGCCGCCGGCCCCGAGTTCGCCGATCGACAGCAACGAACCTTGGACGGGGCGAGGCTCATCGCCGAGCGGCTGCTGCAACCCGACCTCACCGAGGCCGGTGTCAGCGTGCTCACCCACGGCACCGACGTGCACCTGGTCCTGGTCGACCTGCGCAACTCCGAGCTCAACGGTCAACAAGCAGAGGATCGACTGCACCGGGTGGGAATCACCGTCAACCGCAACGCGGTCCCGTTCGATCCCCGACCGCCGATGGTCTCCTCCGGAGTCCGCATCGGCACGCCGGCGCTGGCCGCGCGCGGCTTCGGCACCGAGGAGTTCACCGAGGTCGCCGACATCATCGCCGCGACCCTGCTGCCCTCCTTCGACGACGACGACGCTGCCGCCGAGCTGCGAGCGCGGGTCAGCACGCTGACCGAGCGCTTCCCGCTGTACCCAAGCCTGGCCGGAGTGTCCTGATGAGCGACAACGTCCGTCCGCTTCCCGCCACGTCAGGCGCGGATACCCCGGATCACCCGAGCTTTCTGTGGCGCAACCCCGACCCGAAGCCGTCCTATGACGTGGTTATCGTGGGGGGCGGCGGGCACGGTTTGGCGACCGCGTACTACCTCGCGAAAAACCACGGCATCACCAACGTAGCGGTGCTGGAGAAGGGCTGGCTGGCCGGCGGCAACATGGCCCGCAACACCACCATCATCCGGTCCAACTACCTGTGGGACGAGAGCTCAGGTATCTACGAGCACTCGCTCAAGCTGTGGGAGGGGCTGGAGGAGGACCTCGGGTACCCGATCCTGTTCAGCCAACGGGGCGTGCTGAACCTGGCCCATTCGCTGCAAGACGTGCGGGACTCGGTGCGGCGCGTCAACGCCAACCGCCTCAACGGCATCGACGCGGAATGGCTCGACCCGCACCAGGTCAAAGAGATCTGCCCGATCGTCAACATCTCCCCCGACGTCCGCTACCCCGTGCTGGGCGCCACGTATCAGCCGCGAGCCGGCATCGCCAAACACGACTATGTGGCCTGGGGCTTCGCCCGCCGCGCCAGCGAGCTGGGCGTGGATCTGATCCAGAACTGCGAGGTCACCGGCATCGACGTCGTCGACGGCACGGTCGTTGGTTTGCAGACCACGCGCGGTGCCATCAAGGCGGGCAAGGTCGCCCTTGCGGCATCGGGCCACTCTTCGGTGTTGGCCTCGATGGTCGGCTTGCCGGTGCCGATCCAGTCGCACCCCCTGCAAGCCCTGGTGTCGGAACTGCTGGAGCCGGTGCACCCGACCGTGGTGATGTCCAATGCGGTGCACGTCTACGTGTCCCAGGCGCACAAGGGCGAGCTCGTGATGGGGGCCGGCATCGACTCGTTCAACGGATACGGCCAGCGGGGCGCGTTCCACATCATCGAGCGGCAGATGGCGGCGGCGCTGGAACTGTTCCCGATCTTCGCGCGGGCGCATCTGCTGCGCAGCTGGGCCGGCATCGTCGACACCACGCCGGACGCGTCCCCGATCGTCGGCCTGACCCCGGTCGAGAACCTGTATCTCAACTGCGGGTGGGGTACCGGCGGCTTCAAGGCCACCCCCGGGGTCGGCTGGTGTTTCGCGCACACGGTCGCCCATGACGACCCGCATCCCTACAACGCGCCCTTCACCCTCGACCGGTTCACCACCGGTGCGCTCGTCGACGAGCACGGCGCAGCCGCCGTGGCCCACTAGGAGAGATGTCATGCAGCTGATCGGATGCCCCTGGTGCGGGGCGCGTGAGGAGGCCGAGTTCCACTACGGCGGGCAGGCGCACGTCGCCTACCCTGCGAACCCGGCCGAGAGTTCGGACGTGGACTGGGCCCAGTACGTGTTCTTCCGCGCCAACCCGCGGGGACCCTTCGCCGAGCGCTGGATGCATACCGCCGGGTGCCGCCGTTGGTTCAACGTGGTGCGCGACACCGCCACCCATCAACTGTTGGCCGTCTACAAGCTCACCGACCCGAAGCCGGAGATCGTGCGATGACCCGTCTGCACACCGGTGGCCGCATCGACCGCGGCACCGAACTGCGTTTCACCTTCGACGGTAAGGACTACCTCGGGCACCGCGGGGACACGCTGGCCTCGGCGCTGCTGGCCAACGACGTCCACCGCGTCGCGACGAGCATCACCTTCGGGCGCCCCCGCGGCATCATGACGGCCGGGGTCGAGGACGCCACCGCGCTGGTGCAGATCGACGCGCCGTTCCCCGAGCCGATGCTCACCGCGACCACCATCGAGCTCTACGACGGCCTGGTCGCGCACGGTCTGGCGGGTCAGGGGCGCCTCGCCGCCGAGCCCGATCCCGCGCGCTACGACGCGATGCACGCCCATTGCGACGTCTTGGTGGTCGGTGCCGGACCGGCAGGCCTCACCGCCGCCCTGACCGCTGCCCGCGCGGGCGCCAGGGTGGTGCTGGTCGATGACCAGCCCGAAGCGGGTGGTTCGCTCCTGAGCGCCCGGGAGGAACTGGACGGCGCACCGGCGCTGGAGTGGGTGGCAGCCTCGGTTTCCGAGCTTGCGAGCTACCCTGAGGTGCGGGTCTTGCAGCGCACCAGTGCCTTCGGGTATTACGAGGACGGCTTCGTCTTGGCGCTGGAGAAGCGCACCGACCACCTCGGCGCCGACGCACCGCGGGAGATGTCGCGGCAACGGGTGTGGCGGATCCGGTCCCAGCAGGTCGTCGTCGCGGCCGGGGCGCACGAACGGCCGGTGGTGTTCGCCGACAACGATCGGCCGGGCATCATGTTGGCCTCCGCCGCGCAGACCTACCTCAACCGCTACGGGGTGCTCGCCGGACACAGGGCGGTTGTGTTCACCACCAACGACAGCGCGTACCCGGCTGCCATCGACCTCGCCGAGGCCGGGGCGCGGGTGAGCGTTGTGGATGCCCGGACCACGGCTGCCCCCTTCTGGTCCGAGCAATGCACTTCTCGTGGAATCCCGGTGCGGCCCGGCTCCGTGGTCACCGGGACCAGCGGAACCGAGCGGGTGACGGGCGTGCAGGTGGCGACGCTTGCCGCGGGGGTCCTCGGCCCCTCCGAGGAAGTCAGCTGCGAGCTGTTGCTGGTCTCCGGGGGTTGGAACCCGACCGTGCACCTGTACAGCCAGGCGCGCGGGAAACTGCGCTACGACACCGCTCTCGGTGCGTTCGTGCCTGAGACCGAGCTGCCGGATGTCCGCGTCGCCGGATCCGCCCGGGGTAGCTTCACCCTTGCCGGCTGCCTCACCGACGGCGTGGAGGCGGCGCAGCAGGCCCTCGCCGTGTTGGGTATCCCTGCCGGTGCAGTGATTTCCGACGCTGGGCCGGTCCCGCGGCCTGCGCAAGCGCCGGCCGAGCTGGCCGGCTTGGTCATGTGGGCCGTCCCCGACCCCGAAGGGGAAGCCGCGCCGGGTACGCGGTTCGTGGACCTGCAGCGTGACGCGACGGTGTCCGACATCCTGCGCGCGACCGGCGCCGGGCTCACCTCCGTCGAGCACGTCAAGCGTTATACGACCATCGGCACCGCACACGATCAGGGCAAGACCTCCGGTGTGATCGCGTCCGGGATCGTGGCCGACGCTCTCGGCGTCGATATCGCCACGCTGGGTACCACGACGTTTCGGCCGCCGTATACCTCGGTGTCTTTTGCCGCGTTGGCGGGCCGGGATCGCGGCGAGATCTTCGACCCGGTGCGCGTCACGGCGATGCACCCCTGGCATGTGGCGCACGGCGCCTTGTTCGAGGACGTGGGTCAGTGGAAGCGGCCCTGGTACTACCCACACGAGGGCGAGGACATGGAATCCGCCGTGTTGCGGGAATGCCGCGCCGCCCGCGAAGGCGTAGCGCTGATGGACGGTTCCACGCTCGGCAAGATCAACGTGCAGGGAGCCGACGCCGGCGAGTTCCTCGACCGGCTCTACACCAACATGATGAGCACCCTGAAACCGGGCCGCATCCGTTACGGCGTGATGTGCGGCATGGACGGCATGATCATCGACGACGGCACCGTGGCCCGGGTGTCGGACAGCGAGTTCGTGTTGACCACCACCACGGGCAACGCGGCGAAGATCCTCGACTGGATGGAGGAATTCGCCCAAACCGAATGGCCGAGCTTGCGGGTCAGCTGCACCTCGGTCACCGAGCACTGGGTGACGATTCCGCTGGTCGGCCCGAAATCCCGTGCTGTGCTCGCTGCCCTGGAACCGGACCTCGACGTCGCGAATAACGCGTTTCCGTTCATGACCTGGCGCGACACCGACGTCGCCGGCATACCCACTCGGGTCTGCCGCATCAGCTTCTCCGGTGAACTCGCCTACGAACTGAACGTCAACGCCTGGGACGGGCTCGCACTGTGGGAGGCGCTGATCGCTGCCGGCGAGCCCTGCGGCATAACCGCCTACGGAACCGAGGCCATGCACGTCCTGCGGGCCGAAAAGGGCTTTCCGATCATCGGCCAGGACACCGACGGCACGATCACGCCTCAGGACCTGGGGATGGGCTGGGTGGTGTCGAAGAAAAAAGTGGACTTCATCGGAAAACGTTCGCATGCCCGCGCGGAGAACAACCGGGAGGACCGCAAGCATCTGGTCGGGCTGCTGCCAGTGGATCCGCACACGCTGCTCGCCGAAGGCGCTCAGCTCGTGGCGAGCGAGGAGGTTTCGGCACCGCCGGTACCGATGCTGGGTCACGTCACGTCGAGCTACCGCAGCGCCGCCCTTGAGCGCACCTTCGCCCTCGCCCTGCTGCAGGGTGGTCGCGGCCGAATCGGTGAGACGGTGCACGCGTGGCAGGACGGCGAGCTGATCGCCGTCACGGTGACCGACCCCGTCCTCTACGACAAGGAAGGAGCCCGCCGCGATGGCTGACACCCTGCACCGCCGGAGCCCACTTACCGACTACAGCGACGCCTTCGCTGCTCTGCCGATCGGGGCGCGTGAACTGCCGTTCCGCACTCAGCTGAACCTGCGGGTCGACCCGGATTCCGCGGCGGCGGCGGCCATCGGCAAGGCACTCGGCGGCCCCCTGCCGACCGTGCCGTGCACCGCGTCGCGGCTGGGGGATGCGGAGGTGCTCTGGCTGGGTCCGGACGAGTGGTTGCTTGTCGCCGAGCCGGGGCAGGAGCAGGCGCTCGCCGCCACGCTGCGGGAAGCGATCGGCGAGGAAGAGGGCGCGGTCACCGATGTGTCCGCGCAGCGCACCGCCGTCGCGTTGACCGGACCGAAGGTGCGGGAGGTGCTGGCCAGGGGATGCTCCATCGACCTGCACCCGAGGGTGACCCCGATCGGGTCCTGTGTGCATACCCTGCTCGCGCAGACCGGCGTCGTCATCGTCGTCAGAGACGAGCTCGCTTCGGACTTTCTCCTCCTCGTCCGGTCGTCCTTCGCCGGGTATTTCGGCGACTGGCTGATCGACGCCTGCCTGGAACTGCGATGAGCCTCAGCGTCTTCGACCTGTTCAAGGTCGGCATCGGGCCATCCAGCTCGCACACCGTCGGACCGATGCGGGCAGCTCGAATGTTCGTCGCTGACCTGGAGTCCGACGGCCTGATCGGTGACGTCGCGTGCCTGCACGTCGAGTTGTTCGGCTCACTCGGCGCCACCGGCCACGGCCATGGCAGCGTCAAGGCGATTGTGCTCGGGCTCACCGGTGAATCGCCGGACCTGGTCGATCCCCGCGCCGCCGAACCCACCGTGCAACGGGTCCGGAACTCCGGCCGCCTCGCACTGCTCGGCACGCACGACATCCCGTTCGCGGCCGCTGACGACATTGTCCTGCACCGCCGCAAGAGGCTGGCCTTTCACTCCAACGCCATGCAGTTCCTCGCCCTCGACGCGGCCGGACGAGAACTCAGCCGGCGAACCTACTACTCGGTCGGCGGAGGATTTGTGCTGACGGAAGACGAGGCCGGCGAGAAGCACATTGTCGAGGACCCGACGCCCGTGCCCTATCCCTTCCGTACCGGCGCGGAACTCTTGGCCCACACGAGGGATTCCGGACTGCCGGTCAGCGCCATCATGTTGGCCAACGAGCGCGTCTGGCGGAGCGAGGAACAGATCCGGGAAGGCCTGCTACACATCTGGCACGTCATGCAGCAGTGCGTTACCAGCGGCACCGAAGCTGAAGGCGTCCTTCCGGGCGGACTGAAGGTGCGGCGCCGAGCGGCCACCTTGCGGCAGACCCTGGAGAAGGCCGCGGACGGTACCGGCCCACTTCGCGCCATGGAGTGGGTCACCCTGTACGCCCTGGCGGTGAACGAGGAGAACGCCGCTGGCGGACGGGTCGTCACCGCACCCACCAACGGCGCCGCCGGCATCATCCCCGCTGTCCTGCACTACTACGACCGGTTCGTGCCCGGCGCCGACGACGATGCCATCGTGCGGTTCCTGCTCACCGCCGGCGCCATCGGTGTTCTGTTCAAGGAGGGTGCGTCGATCTCCGGCGCCGAAGTGGGCTGCCAGGGCGAGGTCGGCTCGGCGTGCTCGATGGCGGCCGGGGGACTCGCAGAGATCATCGGCGGCACCCCGGAGCAGGTCGAGAACGCTGCCGAGATCGGCATCGAACACAACTTGGGCCTGACCTGCGACCCGGTCGGCGGCCTGGTCCAGATTCCCTGCATTGAACGCAACGCGGTCGGCGCCATCAAAGCGATCACGGCAGCGCGCATGGCCCTCTACGGCGACGGCGTCCACCATGTCTCGCTGGACAAGGCAATCAAAACCATGCGCGAGACCGGCGCGGATATGAAGGACAAGTACAAGGAGACCTCCCGAGGGGGCCTGGCCCTCAACGTCGTCGAATGCTGACGTCCCTTGGGCGTCCCCGCACCACTGTCCACACCAGTGCATCCACAGCCAGGAGACCTCTGTGCCAAAGTTTGTGTACCAGTTCGCTGAAGGCCACAAGGACTTGTTGGATGTGCTTGGCGGAAAGGGCGCGAATTTGGCCGAGATGACTCGGATGGGGCTACCGGTCCCCCCGGGCTTCACGATCACTACCGAGGCCTGCACAATCTATCTGAGCAACAGTCAAGAGCCAACCGAGCTGCGGAGCCAGGTAAATGACCACCTGGCTGCCCTTGAGGCGACGATGGGCAAGAAGCTGGGGCAAGCCGACGACCCGCTGCTGGTCTCGGTCCGCTCGGGTGCGCGGTTCTCGATGCCGGGCATGATGGAGACCGTCCTCAACATCGGATTGAACGACGAGTCTGTGCGCGGACTCGCACTGCAGTCCGGGAACGAGCGGTTCGCGTTCGACTCCTATCGACGGCTGATCCAGATGTTCGGCAAGACCGCACTCGGTGTCGGTGGTGACCATTTCGAGAACGCCCTGGACGCCGCTAAGCAGGCGAAGGGCGCAAAGACCGACCTGGACCTCGACGCGGCGGATCTGCGCACGCTCGTCGAAGCCTACAAACAGGTCGTGATCGAGCACACCGGACGAGAGTTCCCCCAGGAGCCCCGGGAGCAGCTGGACTGTGCCATCCGGGCGATCTTCGAGTCGTGGAACGCACCGCGGGCCATCGTGTACCGGCGTCAGGAACGTATCCCGGCCGACCTCGGGACGGCGGTCAACGTCTGTTCGATGGTGTTCGGCAACGTCGGAGAGGACTCCGGCACCGGTGTGGCGTTCACGCGTGACCCGGCCTCGGGCGCCACCGGCGCGTACGGCGACTACCTGCGCAACGCCCAGGGCGAGGACGTGGTTGCCGGGATCCGGAACACGCTGCCGTTGGCGGACCTGCAAACCTTGGACAAGAAGTCCTACGCCGAGCTGCTGTCGATCATGGCCAAGCTGGAGCTGCGCTACCGCGACCTGTGTGACATCGAGTTCACCATCGAACGCGGCAAGCTGTGGATACTGCAGACGCGGGTTGGTAAACGCACTGCTGCGGCGGCGTTTCGGATCGCCACCCAGCTGGTTGACGAGGGGGTGATCGATGACGCCGAGGCGCTGCAGCGGGTGAGCGGCGCGCAGTTGGAGCAGTTGATGTTTCCCCGCTTCGACGAACGGGTGACCACGAGGCGGATCACCACGGGCATCAACGCCTCGCCGGGCGCAGCGGTGGGCAAGGTCGTATTCGACTCCGACACCGCCGTGCAGTGGGCTCGGTCCGGAGACAAGGTCATCCTGGTCCGCCGGGAGACCAACCCCGATGACCTGAACGGCATGATCGCCGCGCAGGGCGTCCTGACCAGTCGTGGCGGTAAGACCAGCCATGCAGCCGTGGTCGCCCGCGGGATGGGCAAGACCTGCGTGTGCGGGGCAGAGGAACTCGAGGTCAACACCTCGGCCCGAAGCTTCACCGGGCCGGACGGCACCGTCTACGACGAGGGCAGCGTCGTCTCGATCGACGGCATCACGGGCGACGTCTTCGCAGGCGAGGTGCCGGCGGTCGACTCCCCTATCGTCCGCTACTTCGAGGGCGAGCTCGATCCGGAGTCGAGCGACGCCGACGAGTTGGTGAGGGCCGTGCACCGGATCATGACGACAGCAGACCGGTGCCGACGGATGGGGGTGCGAGCCAACGCCGACACCGCGGAGGACGCCGCCCGGGCCCGCCGCTTCGGCGCCCAGGGCATCGGCCTGTGCCGCACCGAACACATGTTCCTCGGCGACCGACGCTGCCTGGTCGAGTCGCTGATCCTGGCCGCCACCGACGAGGACCGCGAGCGCCGACTGGCCGAGTTGCTCCCCCTACAACGTGCGGACTTCCGTGAGCTGTTCGAAGCCATGGCCGGACTGCCGGTAACCATCCGGCTGCTCGACCCCCCGCTCCACGAGTTCCTGCCCGATATCACCGCGCTGTCGGTGCGGGTCGCCGTCGCTGAGTCCCGGGGCGAACCGGTTGCCCGCGATCGACAGCTGTTGCAGGCCGTGCGTCGGCTGACCGAAGTGAATCCAATGCTTGGGCTGCGTGGTGTCCGGCTCGGACTTGTCATGCCAGGACTGTTCGAGATGCAAGCGCGAGCGATCCTGGAAGCGGCGGCCGAGCTGGGCAAGTCCGGTGGCGTACCCCAGGTCGAAATCATGATTCCGCTCGTCGGCGCAGTCGAGGAACTGGAGGCGATCAAAGGTGACATCCTCGGGGTCGCCCGCAACGTGTGGGTCGAGACCGGCGCCAACCTGGATTTTCTGATCGGCACCATGATCGAACTCCCCCGGGCCGCGCTGACGGCCGGCCAGATCGCCAAGGCCGCCGAGTTCTTCTCCTTCGGCACGAACGATCTGACCCAGACGACATGGGGTTTCAGCCGCGACGACGTCGAGGCTGGCTTCTTCGCCCACTACCTGGAGGAGGGCATCTTCGGTGTGTCACCGTTCGAATCCCTCGACCGCGACGGCGTGGGTGAGCTGGTCCGCATCGCGGCCCAACGGGGCCGATCGGTCCGGCCCGGACTCAAGCTCGGCGTTTGCGGGGAACACGGCGGCGACCCCGACTCCATCCACTTCTTCGACTCCGCGGGTCTGGACTACGTCTCCTGTTCGGCGTTCCGGGTCCCGGTCGCCCGGCTCGAAGCCGGCCGAGCGAACGGGGGCTACCGATCGCGATCGGCGCTGACCGCGTGCGAGCATCGCAGGCACCGCGGTTCATTCATCTCTGCTTCATCAACAGGAGGGGACGACCTTGAGCCGCACCGGACCCCGACGACTTGAGTGAATCCGCCCGAGAGCGCATGGCAGGAGTGAGGGCGGTACAGATCTTCATGGCCTTCGCGCTGGGTGAGAGGGGACCAGTCGCACGGCGCGGGTGCTGGGCCAGCTCAACCAGACCGACGGCTTCGACTGCCCGGGATGCGCGTGGCCGGAGGCCGAGCACCGCAGCGTCGCTGAGTTCTGCGAAAACGGAGCGAACGCGCTGGAGATCGACGACGGAGACCTGGTGGACCTCATCAGCAACTGGAGTGACGGCGAGTGGACTGCGCCCGGCTTTCGCGTCGTCTCCTACCCGACGCCGCGCGGCTGCCTACTACCCAAAGACCAACGTCCTGGTACCGCTGGACTCCACGGCGGCGGAGTCCAACACCCCGACCTCGAAATCGATCGTGATCCGGCTGGGCAAATGATGACCGTCTCCCTGTCGATCCAGCTGGACGGGCTGCGCGTGCTGGAGACCTTCTCCCTCACCGAACCCGCGCAAGACGCCACCGCGATCGCGCGGAAACTGGCGATGCAGGAGACCAGCGTGCGACAAGTCTTGGCGCACCTGGAGCAGGCCGGCTACCTGGAGTGGGAGGGCGGAAGCAATCGGTTTCGGTGCCCGGACCGCTAACCTTCCGCCATCGCACCCATCACGAGAAATAGCTCTGCCCCGGAGGCGTACGTATCGCGCTGATTGCCACGCCCACCAGCACGGGCGCGCCTTCGCGCAGCTGCGTCGACTCTTCCAGCAGCAGCGAGTGGCGATGACCGAGCCGTCGGCAGCGCTGGTCGGCTTGGTCTGCGGTCCCGATCCCGATGCCCACACCGGGCTCATCCTCGGGTCCCGCTCCGCCGCCACGGCCGTGGTGTGGCACGTTCCGGGAGGCTTGCGTACTCGGCGTCCGAGGCCATCAACCAAACCAGCCACCTCGGCCGTCAACTCACCTCGCCCATCGCGGTCACGACGGCATCGGCCGCCGCGGCGGTGAAGAGTTCGTCGTCATCCTCGACCAACCCCAACTGCGCGAAGCCCAACTCGTCGGCGACCCCGCTGCGCAGCGCGATCAGTGCCCGAGACCCAGCCGGACGACCGTGGAGCCCGGGCTTTTGCGCTTGCCTGGTTCGGTTGAGACCTCGCGGACGGTCACAACACGACGGGGTCGATGCTGCGGCGCCAGTCACCGCCGTTGGCCCAGCACCAAGCGATCGCGTCGGGCAATGCCAGCAATTGCTCCGTCGCTGCCCTGCGGTGCTCGTAGTTCAGATCCAGGCAGTGTGCGTCACGGATCGCGCGGTAGAGCAGCTGGCGATCGGAGGCGATGAGGGCGTGCCAGGCAGGCGGCTCGTCGGTCGCGTTCGTTGCGATAGCACCTTCCAGCGTCGTAGATGGTGGCCGTAACTGCGCTGGCGAAGATCGCTGTGGGAATGGAGCGGCGGCGGCGGGTGTTCTTGTCTCTTCTGTGCAGCCGGCGCTGACCGGGAAGTACGAGCCTGCGCAGCGTCCGGTGGAGAGCGTCGACCTCACCCGGGATAACGACGCTGGCCACGAGGCGATACCCGCGGCGTTTGGTCTCGTCGACGAAGACATGGGTTATTCACGGGCGGCGAGCCCAAGCCGGCGTTGATTCCTCGCGGCGCTGCGCAACCCGGCCGATGGTGTGCAACACCTGGTACCGGCCATGGGCGCCGGTCACGCTTGCTCCAAGAAGGTGGGCTCTGCGCCGGTGGCACTGGACGGAGACACGGAGCGTCGTGCCTCAGCGAGCTCGGGCACCCTGCGGTACAGGGTGGCCCGGCTGACCCCGAGGACCTGGGCCACCTCGGTCACCGGGGTCTTCTCCCCAATCGTCTTCCGGGCCTGCTTCAACTTCGCCGGGCTCAACACAGTCGGGCGGCCGCCGAGGCGACCACGCTCCCGAGCCGCAGCCAGCCCGGCCAAAGTGCGCTCCTGGATGAGTTCCCGTTCGAAGCTGGCCAGAGCCCCGAACACGTGAAACACCAACCGGCCGCCCGGGATGGTGGTGTCGATGCTCTCCTGCACCGACTTGAACCCCACTCCCCTGGCCTCCAACGCACCGATGGTCTCGATCAGATGCGGCAACGACCGACCCAACCGGTCCAACCGCCACACCACCAACGTGTCCCCCGCCCGCAGGTGATCGAACACCGCCGCCAACTGCGGACGATCGGTCCGGGTACAACTGACGGTGTCCGACCAAATCCGGGAACACCCCGCAGCCCTCAGCGCGTCCTCCTGCAACACCGAGGTCTGTTCCGCGGTGGACACCCTCGCATAGCCCAAAAACTCGCCCATGACCACGCACTGTTGCACAACCCACCGACAAGCCATCTGGTGACACACCGGTTTCGTACAGTGCTTCTGCAACACTCGGCGGCCCCGCTGACCTGCAGGCCACTTTTCGCCACCGGGGTGTGTCTTTAACGACGCCACCACGGACTCCGCCGACTCCCCGACCGTTGCTGCCGCCCCGCCGACACCACCCACCGACGCACCCCCACCGACGCCGCCGCGCCCACCGGGCCTCGACGAGTCTGAACACGTGCGGGCACG
>JAABUJ010000947.1_pt1 | contig 48343 bp, 48 predicted proteins | sample 5559131 | NCBI WGS metagenome assembly JAABUJ01 (sample SAMN10711875, study PRJNA513366) | rock metagenome | isolation source: Antarctica rocks | place: Antarctica: Victoria Land, Mt New Zealand nord | collected 2016-01-07
CACCTGACGGATGCCCCCTCGGGACGGTTTGGATTGAACCTTCGCAAGTCCAATTCTGCCGCCCCACAGGGGCATTCGTTCGCTCCGACGCGCTACATGACCACACCAATCGGTGGATCAGGGTTCAGCCAGGGCCCGCGATTGTTCAAGGTGGTGTGGGTCGGGCTCGGCGTCGCGCAGCCGTAGGGCCAGGGAGCGAAAGCGAGGTTGATCCCCCGCGAGTCCTTGGCGATAGCACCACGAGGACCACGACACCGGTCAGGTCGGTGTCGTGGTCCTCGGTGCGATCCGGCCGCGGTCCGGCCCGCGGGCTGCCCGACGTGCCCGCGTGACGGCCGTGCGCCCCCCGCCGTCTAGAGTGACCCGGTGCCCACCGTCCTGCTCGTCCGCCACGGCCGCACGACGGCGAACGCCTCCGGTGTCCTGGCCGGCTGGACCGCTGGGGTGGGCTTGGACGACACCGGCCGGGAGCAGGCGCAGGCGCTGGCCGCCAGAGTCGCGGCCGCCAACCTGCCCGTCTCGCGGATCGTCTCCTCGCCGCTCCAACGGTGCCAGGAGACGGCGGACCTGGTCGCGGAGAGGGCCGCACCCGGCATACCGGTGGGGTTGGACGACCGGCTGGGGGAGTGTCGCTACGGCGCCTGGACCGGCCGCAAGCTGAGCGAGCTGGCCAAGGAGGACCTCTGGCGGGTCGTCCAGGACCAGCCCTCGGGGGCAAGGTTCCCCGACGGTGAGGACTACCCGGGGGAGTCGATGGCGGGCATGCAGTCGCGCGCTCTGGAGGTGGTCCGGCAGGTGGACGTCGAGGTGGGCGCCGCCTCCGGCGCCGACGCCATCTGGGTGGCGGTCTCCCACGGCGACGTCATCAAGGCGATCCTGGCCGACGCGGCCGGGGCCCACCTGGACCAGTTCCAGCGCATCCAGGTCGACCCGGCGTCCGTGTCGGTGGTCCGCTACACCTCCCGGCGCCCCTTCCTGCTGCGCAGCAACGACACCGGCGGCGACCTCGCCTCCCTGCTCCCACCTCCCAAGGAGGCCGACGAGGGCGCCGAGGAGCAGGCCGACGACGGCGACGCGGCTGTGGGTGGCGGCGCGGGAGCTGCCGCTCCTGCCGTCGGTTAGGGTCCTCGTATGCCGGTGCACGACTTCGACCCGCCCGACCGGTTTGTCGTCGGGACGGTTGGCCCCCCGGGGCAGCGGACCTTCTTCCTCCAGGCCAGTGGCGGTCACCGCCTGGTCAGCTGCTCCTGCGAGAAGGAGCAGGTGTCGGTGCTGGCGGACCGGCTGGGCGACCTGCTCGACGAGTTCGCCCAGGGTGACGCGGCGGAGGACGGCGCCGGCCCCGAGGACACCGCGCCGCTGAGTACGCCGATCGAGGACGAGTTCCGGGTCGCCTCGCTGTCGCTGGCCTGGGACCCGGAGCGGTCGGTCGTCATCATCGAGGCCTTCGACGCCGACCTCCCGGAGGCGGGCGTCGAGGACGAGAACGCGGTGGAGGTGCCGGAGGCGTATCTCGAGCCGATGGAGGCCCGGACGGCCGTCCGGGTCGTCCTGGAGCCCGCCGTGGCCCGAGCCTTCACGCGACGTGCCCAGGCCCTGATCTCGGCCGGGCGCCCGCCGTGCCCGTTCTGCGGAGGGCCGCTCGACCCCGCCGGGCACGTGTGCCCGAGGGCCAACGGCTACAAGCGCTGAGTCGTGGACGGCCCCAGCTCGATCGACGACGTCGCTGTCGTCGTCGAGGCGTTGCAGGGATCCGAGCTGAAGCTGGTGGGGCAGATCACCGACGCGTCCAATCTCGCCCTCCTCTGTGAGGTCGTCGACGCGGACGCGGCCGGGGCGGTCACCGGTGGCCCGGTGCGCGTCATCTACAAGCCGGTGGGTGGCGAGCGGCCGCTCTGGGACTTCCCCGAGGGCACGCTCGCCGGCCGCGAGGTGGCGACGTTCGAGGTGTCGCGGGCCGGGGGCTGGGGCGTCGTCCCACCCACCGTCCTGCGCGACGGGCCCTGTGGCAAGGGCTCGGTCCAGCTCTGGATCGGCGACCCCTTCAGCGAGGAGTCGGACGTTCGGCCAGTGGATGTCGTTGCGCCACAACGGGTTCCGGAGGGTTGGCTGTCCGTCGTCGACGGCGAGCTCACCACCGGCGCACCGGTCACCGTCGTCCACGAGGACCGCGACGACGTGCGTGACGTCGCCGTGCTCGACGCCGTCGTCAACAACGCCGACCGCAAGGGCTCGCACCTCGTGCGCGACCGGGCCGGGGCGCTCTGGGGCTTCGACCACGGGGTGACGTTCAGCCGGGACCCCAAGCTGCGGACGGTTCTCTGGGGCTGGTCGGGCAAGCCGCTGCGGGAGGTCGACCTCGATCGCCTTGAGGTGGTCCGAACCCTCCTGGACGACGTCGACTCCGACCTCGCCACCAGCCTGGCCGTGCTGCTTCCCCGCGGGGACGTCCGGGCGCTCCGTCGACGGGTCACCGCCCTCCTGCGGGTGGCGACACATCCCCGGCCGGGTGGCGGCTGGCCGGCGATCCCGTGGCCTGCGCTCTGACCCGGGCCGGCCGATGGTCGCAGCGGCAGCCGATGGCCGCAGCGGCAGCGGTGAGGCCGGCCGTTAGGCTCCTGCAGTGATCTCGTGGCCCACCCCTTTCATCCCGGCCGTGCCCGGCGCCGGACCGCCGCTGCGGGTGTTCGACACGGCGTCGTCGGCGCTGCGACCACCGACTCTTGGGCCCGTCGCCACCCTGTACGTCTGCGGGATCACCCCCTACGACGCGACCCACATCGGCCACGCCGCGACCTACGTCACGTTCGACCTGCTCGGACGGGTGCTGCGCGACGCCGGCCACGACGTGATGTACGTCCAGAACGTCACCGACGTCGACGAGCCCCTCTTCGAGCGTGCCGCGCGGGACGGCATCAGCTGGACCGACCTCGCCCGCGACGAGATCGCCCTCTTCCGTGAGGACATGACGGCCCTGCGGGTCATCCCACCCGACCACTACGTCGGCGCCGTCGAGAGCATCCCGGCGACGGTCACGGCGATCGAGACCCTCGTCGCCAACGGCACGGCATACCCCGTCGCAGTGCCGGACGGCGACGGACACGACACCTACTTCGACACCGCGAGCCAGCCCGGCTTCGGGACGGTCTCGTCGCTGTCGCGCGAGAAGATGCTCGGGCTCTTCACCGAGCGGGGCGGCGACCCCGACCGCGCGGGCAAGCGCGACCCCCTCGACCCCGTGCTGTGGCGGGCCCCTCGTGACGGCGAGCCGTCGTGGCCGGGTGGCAGCCTCGGCGAAGGACGCCCGGGGTGGCACATCGAGTGCACGGCGATCGTCCTGCAGCACCTCGGTATGCCGTTCGACCTGCAGGGCGGTGGCACGGACCTCATCTTCCCGCACCACGAGATGAGTGCGGCGCACGCCGAGGCCGTCACCGGCACCGCCCCCTACGCCCGCACCTACGTCCACCAGGCGATGGTTGGCCTCGACGGCGCGAAGATGAGCAAGTCGAAGGGCAACCTCGTGCTGGTCTCCCGGTTGCGCGCCGACGGCATCGACCCGATGGCCACCCGGCTCGCGCTCCTCGACCACCACTACCGGACGGAGTGGAGCTGGACCGGGGAGGTCCTCCACCGGGCCCAGGAGCGGCTGGCCAGCTGGCGAGCTGGCCTGTCCGGCAACGGCGGTCCGGCGGCCGAGGCGACGGTCACCGACGTCCGCGAGCGCCTCGCCGACGACCTCGACTCACCCGGCGCCCTTGCCGCCATCGACCGCTGGGTCGAGGAGTCGATCCGCCACGGCAGCACCGAGATCGGTGCACCAGGCATCGTCCGCGCCGCGGACGCCCTGCTGGGCGTCCGTCTCTGAGCCGTCCCCGTGAATGCTCAGGTCGTCGGCGGCCGCTCGTCGCCGCGCCGGCGCAGGTAGCGCTCGAACTCCCGTGCGATGGCGTCCCCGCTGGCCTCCGGCAGGTCGGCGGTGTCCGTCGCCTCCTCGAGGTCGTGGACGTACTCCGCCACCTCGTCGTCGGACTCGGCGAGCTCGTTGACGCCCCGCTCCCACGCGCGTGCCGTCTCGCCGAGGTCGGCGAGCGGGATCGTGATGTTGAAGAGCGACTCGAGCTTGCCGAGGAGGCCGAGCGTCGCCTTGGGCGAAGGCACTCCTCCGGCGTAGTGCGGCACGGCGGCCCAGCAGGTCAACGAGGTCAGCCCGGTGCGGGTGGCCGCGTCGGCGAGGACGCCGACGATGCCGGTCGGCCCTTCGTACTTGCTCGCCTCGGCGCCGAACCGGGTGATCACGTCGACGTCGTCGGAGGTCGCCGTGACGGGGATCGGCCGCGTGTGCGGGACGTCGGCGAGCAGTGCGCCGAGGGTGACGAACGTCGTCACTCCGAGCTGCTCCGCGAACTCCAGCAGCTCGATCGTGAAGGTCCGCCAGCGGGTCGACGGCTCGATGCCGTCGACGAGGACGACGTCGCGGTCGAAGGAGGTGTTGCGCGCCAGGAGGATCCGGGTCGTCGGCCAGATGATGCGCCGCTGCGCCTCCTCCGTCACGACGCGGGGCCGGTTGACCTGGAAGTCGTAGTACTCCTCCGGGTCGAGGGCCGCGATCGGCTCGGCGTCCCACACGTCGGCGAGATGGGTGATGACGGAGGTCGCCGCCTCGCCCGCGTCGTTCCACCCCTCGAAGGCGGCGATGATGATGGGGTCCCGTAGCTCGGGGACGTCCTCGAGCTCGATCACGAGTGCGCCTCCGACAGGTCATGTGCTCGGCGCCGGATCCGGTCGGACCCGACGCCCACACCCTATGTCGTGACCCGGGAAATGCCGGGGAGGGACCCAGCTGTGCGGTCCACCTAGACTGGCCCGTCGTGACGACTACTGCCCCACCGCTGCCGGCGGCCGTCCTGTGGGACATGGACGGCACCCTCATCGACAGCGAGCCCTACTGGATCGCCGAGGAGATGCACCTCGTGGAGTCGTTCGGCGGGGTCTGGACGGACGAGGACGCCCACGCCCTGGTCGGCAACGCCCTGGAGGTCTCGGCGCAGTACATCCTCGACCACTCACCGGTGGAGCTGACCGTCGTCGAGGTCGTCGACCGGCTCATGCACGGCGTCATGCGCCGTGTCGAGGAGCGTATGCCGTGGCGTCCGGGCGCGCTGGAGCTGCTCTCGGCCCTGCGGGCCGAGGGGGTCCGCAACGCGCTCGTGACCATGTCCTGGCGCCCGTTCACCGACCTCCTGGTCCGCCTCCTCCCGGAGGGCTCCTTCGACATCGTCGTCCCGGGCGATGCCGTCGAGCACGGCAAGCCGCATCCCGAGCCCTACCTCACCGCCGTCGGCCTGCTCGGGCTGGAGCCCGCTGACTGCGTCGCCATCGAGGACTCGCCGGCGGGGGTGCGCTCGGCCGTCGCGGCCGGGATCCCGACCATCGCGGTGCCGCACGTCGTCGCGGTGCCACGGATGTCCGGAGCGGTGCAGATCCCGACGCTGCAGGGCGTGACGCCGCAGGACCTGCTCAGGCTCGTGGGAGCCGCGGTCAGCGTTCCGGAGCAGCCTGCCGAGCCGGTTTCCCGACCGCGCTGGGGATACGGGTCCTGAAGTCGAGGATCACGCCGACGTCGGCCGCCCGCGCCTCCTGCGTCGACCGGGCTGAGGTAGGTCCGCTGGCTCGACCGGTGTCCCTCATCGGCGGCCCGCGCCTCCTGCGTCGACCGGGCTGAGGTAGGTCCGCTGGCTCGACCGGTGTCCCTCATAGGCGGCCCGCGCCTCCTGCGTCGACCGGAGGCTGGAGGCCTCGCTCACCGGGACGTCCCACCACGAGTCGCTGTCGGGCGCCGACACGCTCGGGTCGGTCTCGACGTGGATGACCACGGGTCCGCCCCCGTCCGGAGCCGCCTTGGCGTCCGCGATCGCCGCGGCGAGACCCTGGCGCGACGTCACCTCGATGACCGTCGCGCCGAGGCTGCGGGCGTTGGCGGCGAGGTCGACCGGCAGCCGCTCGCCGTCAAGACGCCCGGAGCCGGAGCGATAGCGGTAGCGCGTGCCGAAACGCTGTGAGCCCAACGACTCCGACAGCGACCCGATCGAGTGGAAGCCATGGTTCTGCACGAGCACGACGATGATCTTGACACCCTCCTGGACCGCCGTGACGAGCTCGCCGGGCGACATGAGGTAGGACCCGTCGCCGACCATGACGAAGACGTCGCGGTCGGGCGAGGCCAGCTTGACGCCCATACCCCCGGGGATCTCGTAGCCCATGCAGGAGAAGCCGTACTCCACGTGGTAGCCGTGCGCATCCCGGACCCGCCACAGCTTGTGCAGGTCGCCGGGCATCGAGCCGGCGGCACAGACGACGACGTCCTGCGTGTCGGAGAGCTCGTTGACCGCCCCGAGGACCTCCCCCTGGGTCAGGACACCGTCCGCGAGGCGCTGGGTCACCTCCACCGGCGGCAGGTATGCCGTGTCCACCCGCTCGCTCCACTGGCGCCACAGCGACTGGTGACGTTCGCGCGCAACGGATGTCACGGCATACCCCTGGAGTTCACGGGTCAGGGCGGTGAGCGCCTCGCGGGCGTCGCCGACGACCTGGAGGCCGGAGTGCTTGCCGGCGTCGAAGCGCGCGACGTTGAGGTTGACGAAGCGAACACCCTTGTCTTGGAACGCGGTTCGCGAAGCGGTGGTGAAGTCGCTCCAACGGGTGCCGACCCCGATGACGGCGTCGGCCTCCCGGGCGACGGCGTTGGCCGCGGTGGTGCCCGTCGAGCCGACGGCGCCCAGCAGCTGCGGGTGCCCGTGCAGGAGGGATCCCTTGCCGGCCTGTGTCTCGCCGACGGGGATGCCCGTGGCGTCGCAGAGGGCCGCAAGGGCGTCCTCGGCCCCGGAGTAGTGCACGCCGCCGCCGGCCACGATCAACGGCCGCTCGGCCGAGCGGATCACCGCCGCCGCCTCGGCCACGAGCGACGGCTCGGCGGGTGGCCGGGGGATGTGCCAGGTGCGCTCGGTGAAGAGCTCGGCGGGCCAGTCGAACGCCTCGGCCTGGACGTCCTGGGGCAGGGCGAGCGTCACGGCTCCGGTCTCGACCGGGTCGGTGAGGACCCGCATGGCGGCCAGCAGGGCTGAGGGAAGCGCCTCGGGGCGGGTGATCCGGTCGAAGTAGCGGGACAGCGGCCGGAACGCGTCGTTGACGGTGACATCTCCCGCCATGGGGTGCTCGAGCTCCTGGAGGACGGGTGAGGAGAGCCGTGTCGCGAAGGTCCCGGAGGGCAGCAGGAGCACGGGGATCCGGTTGACCGTCGCGAGGGCGGCTCCGGTGAGCATGTTCGTGGACCCGGGCCCGACGCTCGCGGTGCAGGCCCAGGTCTGGAGGCGGTTCCTGGTCCGGGCGTAGCCGACGGCGGTGTGCACCATGGCCTGCTCGTTGCGGGCGAGGACGTAGCGCAGCGGCGGGGTGTCGCCCTCGCCGAGCTCCGCCTCGAGGAGGGCCTGACCGATGCCGGCCACGTTGCCGTGGCCGAAGATGCCGAGGCAGCCGGCAAACAGGGGCTGCCTCGCGCCGTCACGCTGGGAGTGCTGCACGGCGAGGAACCGGACCACGGCCTGGGCGACGGTCAGCCGGACGGTGTCGGTCATCACTGGTCTCCTTCGGGATCGGCAGCCGTTGTGTCGGGATCCTCAGCCGTTGCGTCGGGCAGCTCGGTCGCCGTAGCGACCGAGCTGCCGGACGCTGTTGTGCCTGACCCGAGCGGCAGCCGCGGGTCGACCTCCTGCCCGGCCCAGGTGTCCCGGACCCACCCGTGGGCGGGGTCGTCGCAGATCAGCCAAGCGCGTTCGCGGCCGGGGCCGGCCATGACGTTGAGGTAGTAGAGGTCGTAGCCGGGCGGGGCCATCGAGGGGCCGTGCCAGCCGTGCGGCACGAGCACGACGTCACCGCTGCGGACCTCGGCCAGTACCTCGATCGGCCGGTCCGCGGTGCCGTAGACCCGGTGGTAGGCCACCGGATCCGCCGCCTGGGACGGCGAATGGCTCCCATCGCCGGACTCGATGGACGGCGCGTGGCTCCGGTCGCGGGACTCGGCGGCGACCTCGAAGTAGTAGATCTCCTCGAGCTCGGACTCGACACCCGGCCGTTCCTCGTCGTGCTTGTGCGGCGGGTACGACGACCAGTTGCCGGCCGGGGTGACCACCTCGCAGGCAATGAGGGAGTCGGCCTGGAGGACGGCCGGCGTGCCGAAGTTGCGGACCTCGCGGGAAGCCCGCCCGGCGCCGCGCAGCTCGACGGCGACCTCCTCGCGGCGCACGTGGCGGAAGGCCGCTGGATCGGCACGCTTGCCCACGGGCGCCCAACACAGCGCCACCCGAGCGCCCTCTTCGCTGAGCAGGACGAGCCGCGGCACCGGAGGCACATAGCAGACGTCGGTGGGCCCGGCGAACACCGATGGCCGCCCGTCGAGCTCGGCCCGCTCGGTCGAGCCGTCCGGCATCGTCGCCGTGACCTCGAGCGAGCCGTTGAGCGGCACGACGACGGACTCGTGCCCAGCGGAGCTCACCACCGTCTCGACACCCGGTGCGAGGGTCAGCACGCCGAGCCCGGTGTGCGTCCAGGACCGGGTGCCGGGTCGCAGCTCGACGTCGTACCCCCGGCCGGCGAGGGACCCGGAGGGGTAGACCCACGGAGCCATCGTCGAGTTGCCGGAGCTGTCGGAGCCAGAGGAGCCGGAGCTGCCGGAGCCGTTGGAGCCGCCGAAGGAGCCGGAGTCGCCGGCGGAGCGAGCGCCGCCGGGCTCAGGCACCGTCGCTCCCGTGCACGATCTCGGCGGCGATGTCGACCGCCGCGGCCACGTCGCCGTCCGGGGGGTAGAGCAGCGCCCGTCCGACGACGAGGCCGCGGACCGCGGGGAGGTCGACGGCCCGGCGCCACTCGGCATACGTGTCGTGGGGGTCACCGACGGGGTCACCACCGAGCAGCAGCGTCGGCAGGGTGGTCGCCTCCATGACCCGTGACAGGTCGTCGACGACGGGCAGCTTGAGCCAGGTGTGCGCGCTCGTCGCACCCAGCCCCGCGGCGATGTGCATCGAGAGGATGACCGAGTCGGGGTCGAGCCGGTTGACGACCCTGCCGCCCGCGGTGTCCGAGACGAACGGCTCCACCATGGCCATCAGCCCGTGGGCGGCCAGCTCGGTCACGGCGGCCCCGCAGGCCTCGAGGGTGGCGGCCGTGCCGACGTCGGACAGATCGACCCGGGTCAGCATCTTGCCGCCCTCGATGCCGCGTTCTGCGAGGTCGCGCGCCCGGTAGGCGGTGAACCGGTCGTCGAGCTCGAAGACCGACCCCTGCAGGCCGCCGCGGTTCATCGAGCCGATCGCCACCTTGCCGTCCAACGCCCCGAGCAGGAGGAGGTCCTCGAGGATGTCGGGCGTGCCGAGGACGCCGTCGACACCGGGGCGGCGCAGCGACTCGACGAGCCGGGCGAGGAGGTCGGCCCGGCTGGCCATCGCCGTGGGGTTCGCGCCGACGGCCAGCGAGCCGCGCGCGGGATGGTCGGCCGCGACGAGGAGCAGCCTGCCGTCGACGCCGAGGAGGGGCCGGCGCCGCCGCGCGCTCCAGAGGCGGCCGATCCGGCCCGGGTCCGTGGCCCGCACCCGGGTGATCCCGGCCAGCTCGTCGGCCCGCAGCTCAGCGGGCGACGTGCGCCGCTCGAGCCGCTCGCTGCTCATGACGAGACCTCGGACCGCGAGCCGAGAAGGTCTTCGACCTCCTGCTCGCTCGGCATCGCCGTCGAGCACTCGAGCCGGGAGGCCACGATCGCGCCGGCGACGTTGGCAAAGCTGATGATCCGGTGCAGCGGCCACCCTGACAGGAGGCCGTGGCAGAGGGCACCGCCGAACGCGTCGCCGGCGCCGAGCCCGTTGACCACCTCGACGGGGAACGGGGCGACCTCGACGCGCTCGTCCGGAGTCGCCGCCAGGACGCCCTTGGGCCCCTGCTTGACGACGGCCAGGGAGAGGCCGCGGTCGAGCATCGCGTCGGCGGCCCGGCCGGGATCGCGCTCACCGACGGCCACCTCACACTCCTCGGCGTTGCCGACGGCGATGGTGACGTGCTCGAGGGCCCGGTCGACCTGCTCGTGGGCGGCGGCGGCATCGGCCCAGAACATCGGCCGGTAGTCCAGGTCGAGCACCGTGTGGTCGCGGCGGCCGCGCGCCTGCCAGGCCGTGAAGTGCGAGGTCCGGCTGGGGTCCTGGCTCAGCCCCGTCACCGTCGACCAGAAGATCGCGGCGTCCTGAATCGCCGCCAGTGGCAACGAGTCCGGCTCGATGAGCAGGTCCGGCGCCGTGGGGTAACGGTAGAACCAGATGGGAAAGCTGTCCGGAGGGAAGATCTCGCAGAACGTCACCGGCGTCGGCGGCCCCTCGACCTCGGTGACGAACACGTCGTCCACCCCGAGGTCGCGCAGCGCCCGGTGGACGTACCTGCCGAACGGGTCCTCGCCGACGCGGGTGATGAGTGCGGCCCGGTGCCCGTGCCGGGCGGCGGCGACGGCGACGTTGGTGGCACTGCCGCCGAGGAACTTCTCGAACGACTGCACGTCCTCCAGACCCACCCCGTGCTGCAGGGGGTAGATGTCGACACCGGTGCGCCCCATGGACACCAGCTCGTATGCCGTGGGCTCAGTCATCCGTCGCTGGCCCGCCCCGGGGGAGGCTCGCGGCCACCTGCCGGAGGTGTTCGAGGCTCTCCCGGACGTCCTCGACCGGTGCCCGGGTCCCGCTGCCGCCGGCCGGGTCCGCCTTGAGGATGGTGTCCTGCTCGAGGACGTACCACCCGGCATACCCCGCCTGTTCGAGGGAGGTGACGATGGCGGCGATGTCGACGTCGCCGTGGCCCAGTGGCTGGTAGAGGCCGGTGCGGACCGCGTCGGTGTAGCCGAGCTCGCCGGCGCGGACCCGGCCGGCGAGGGTGTTGTCGACGTCCTTGAGGTGGACGTGCGCGATCCGCTCCGGAAAGTGGTGGGCGATGGCCACCGGGTCGGCGCCGCCGATGAGGAGGTGGCCGGTGTCGAGGCAGAGGCCGATGGCGCTCCCGGCGAGGACCTTGTCGGTCTCGGACCCCGACTCGACCATGGTCCCCACGTGGGGGTGCAGCGTCGCGGTGAGGCCGCGGGCGGCGGCCGCCTCGTGCAGCAGGTCGAGGTTGCGCAGCAGGGCTCCCCACCCGTCACCGTCGAGGAGCGGCCGGGTGTCGTAGCCCTCCGTCCCGGTGGCAGCGGCGAGGACGACGGTCGAGGCGCGCGCGGCGACCAGGCCGTCCATCGCGAGGTCGACCTCGGGCCGCGGGTCGTGCTGCGGGTCGTGGAGGAGCACCGGCACGAACTGGCCGACCGCGGCGAGCTCGTGGCTTGCGAGCAGCTGCGCCCTGGCCGTGGGGTCGGCCGGGAGGAAGGCCTCCGGGCCGAACTCGGTCGCGTGCAGTCCGACCTCGCGCATCTGCGACAGGACGGTCTCGGGGTGGTACTGCCAGCCCCAGCCGGGCACCTCGCAGACGCCCCACGAGATCGGGGCCCCGGCGACACGGTCGAGCAACGGTGGGATGGGCGGACTCACAGGGTGTCGATCTCCTCCAGGCGCACGACGCGCCCATCTCGTCGGGACAGGTCACACGCCAGTGCGGTGCGGAAAGCCTGCAGCGCGTCGGAGACCGTGCAGGGCGAGGGAATCTCCCCCCGGGCGACCCGGACGAAGGCCGTCAGCTCGGCCCGGTATGCCGGCTGGAAGCGCTCCATGAACGACGAGACGCGGGGGCCGGTGGGAAAGTCGACACCCTCCTCCGCCGAGGTCATCGCCAGGGACTGGTCGAGGCCGACGGCGAGGGAGCCCTTCTCACCGCTCAGCTCCATCCGCACGTCGTGGCCGGCACCGTTGTAGCGGCCGGAGGAGACGAGCACCAGCGTGCCGTCGTCCAGGGTCAGCAGCGCGGCGCCGGTGTCGACGTCGCCCCCGTCGGTGAAGAACTGCTCGCCCTTGTTGCCACCGGCCGCGTAGGCGGTCGCGACCTCGCGGCCGGTGACGTAGCGCAGGATGTCGAAGTCGTGGATGTTGCAGTCGCGGAAGATCCCACCGGAGGTGCGGATGTATGCCGCGGGGGGCGGCGCCATGTCGTAGGTGTTCGCCCGGATCGTGTGGACGAACCCGAGCTCGCCGTCCTGCACCGCCTGGCGCGCGCGCTGGTAGCCGTGGTCGAAGCGTCGCTGGAAGCCGACGTGGACCGGGACGTCGGTGTCGGCCACGATCCGGGCGAGGTCGATGGTCTCCTCGAGGCAGGCGGCAACCGGCTTCTCGCAGAAGGTCGGGACTCCTGCGGCGACGCCTGCGCGCAGCAACGGGGCGTGGCCCGGGGTGGCGGTGGCGATGACGAACGCGTCCGGACCGGAGGCCAGGAGGGCGTCCGCGTCGGGAACCCACTCCGCGCCCAGCCGGTCGGCGACGTTCTCGGCGATCCCGCCGTCGGCGTCCGTGATCACCAAGGCGTCGACCTCGTCCAGCCCCAACAGCGTCTCGGCGTGGAAGGCCCCGATCCGTCCCACGCCAGCGAGGCCGATGCGCATCCGATCCGCTCCCAGTTCCGTTGCTGCGACCCTACCTTCAGCCGAGACCGCGGCCCCAGCCTGCCGCCGAGAAGCGACAGGTGTCAATGATATGTCCTAACATTAGGACTCGCGCCACTCGGAGGACGTCGGGAGGAGGACCCGTGGGCGAGGCCAGGCAGGTTGCCATCCAGATCGAGCGGTCCTCGCCCGTGCCGCTCTACCACCAGCTGGCTGAGCAGCTCACGGCCGCGGTCACCTCCGGACAGCTCCAGCCCGGCGACGCCTTCGAGAACGAGCTCGACCTCGCGTCGCGCCTGTCCCTCTCCCGGCCGACCGTCCGCCGCGCCATCCAGGAGCTGGTCGCCAAGGGCCTGCTCCTGCGGCGTCAGGGCCTCGGCACCCGGGTCGCGAACCGCAAGGTGCACCGCCGGGCAGAGCTGACCAGCCTCTATGACGACCTCCAGCGCAGCGGCAGCACGCCCCGCACGAGGGTCCTCGCCTACGGGCCGTGCGCGGACGTCGTGGCGGCGCAGGCCCTGGACATCCCGGAGGACACGCCGCTGCTCTCGGTCGTCCGGCTTCGACTTGCCGACAGCGCACCCTTCGCCATCCTGCGCAACTGGCTTCCCCCGGCATACGGCGACATCACGCGGGAGGACCTGGAGGCCCGCGGCCTCTACGAGGTGCTCCGCGACCGGGGAGTCCGTCCGGTCGTCGCCCACCAGAGCATCGGCGCGCGCATGCCGACGCCGGCCGAACGCCGTCACCTCGAGCTGAAGGGCACCCAGCCGCTGCTGACCATGACCCGCAGCGCCTTCGATGCGAGCGGCGCACCGGTGGAGTTCGGCTCGCACTGCTACCGGGCCGAGGACTACACGATCGACATCATGGTCGACGAGCGCTGATGACTTCGGCCGCGAATCAGTCGTCGGCCGGGTTCACCTCTCCGGTCACGAGTGGGTCGACGGCCAGGAGCCCGGCGCCCGCGGGCAGCGGGGGCGGGGTGCCGCCCCAGGCGGGGCAGATGGCCCTGTGGTCGCACCAGTCGCACAGTCTGGACGTCCGTGGCCGCCAGTCGCCGGTCATGGCAGCCCGTTCGATGGCGGTCCACAGCGCCTTGACCTTGCGCTCGGTCGCGAGCAGGTCGGCCTCGTCGGGGGAGTAGCGCATCAGCTCGCTGTTGCCGAGGTAGACGAGCTGGAGCATCTGCGGGATGACGCCACGAAGCCGCCAGAGGACGAGCGCGTAGAACCTCATCTGGAACAGCGCCTTGGCCTCGAAGTGCTCCGAGGGGGACCGGCCGGTCTTGTAGTCGACGACTCGCTCCGTTGGGTGCGACGTCGAGCCGGTCGACGTAACCGCGCAGGGTGAGCCCGTCGAAGTCGGCCTCGACGTAGAGCTCGCGTTCGGCCGGCTCCAGCCGGGTGGGGTCCTCCAGGACGAACCACGTGTTGATCAGCTGGACCGCCTCGGCGAACCAAGAGTCCTCGGTGCGGCTCTCGTCGGCCTCGATCATCGCCGCGAGCTCCGGATCGGTCTCGACGAGCCGCTGCCACTGCGGGGCGACGAGCCCCGCGGCAGCGTCCGGGGTGCGCTGGGCGGCGGGCAGGTCGAAGAGCCGCTCGAGCACCGAGTGGACGAGAGTGCCGCGCGCCGCGGCGGCCGACGGCGGCGACGGAAGCCGGTCGATGACCCGGAACCGGTAGAGCAGGGGGCACTGGATGAAGTCCGCCGCCCGGCTGGGGGAGAGGGTGGCCGAGCGGCCGGGCAGCGGCCCGGCCGCGGCGTCGGGCGACCCCGCCGTGGTCGTCTCCGTGCTGGTGTCGGTGCTCACGTTCAGCACTGTATGCCGGCCTGCCGACACCGCCGGGCGACTCACCGGCCTGGGGACGGTGGGACCGCAGTGACCGGGCCTGTGGACGGCGGCCGGGCGGACGGCATACCCCTGCCCTTGCGTCCGGCACGGTGGTCGCCGTAGCAACCGAGCTGCCGGACGCAACGGTGAGCCGCTCAGTCCTCCGGCTGGTAGGCGAGGTTGGGACCGAGCCAGCGCTCGGCCTGACGCAGGGTCCAGCCCTTGCGCTCGGCGTAGTCCTCGACCTGGTCGCGGCCGACCCGGCCGACGACGAAGTACTGCGACTGCGGGTGGGAGAAGTAGAGGCCGCTGACCGCCGAGCCCGGCCACATCGCCATGCTGTCGGTGAGCTCGATCCCGGTGTTCGCGGTGACGTCGAGCAGGGACCAGAGGGTCTGCTTCTCGGTGTGGTCGGGGCAGGCGGGATACCCGGGGGCGGGCCGGATGCCCTTATACCTCTCCTCGATGAGCGCGACGTTGTCGAGGCTCTCGTCGGGGGCGTAGGCCCAGAACTCCTTACGCACGCGCTCGTGCAGCCGCTCGGCGAACGCCTCGGCGAGCCGGTCGGCCAGGGACTCCAGCAGGATGGCGCTGTAGTCGTCGAGGTCGGCCTTGAACTCAATGATCTTGTCGTGGCTGCCGAGCCCGGCGGTCACCGCGAACCCGCCGACGTAGTCCGGGAGCCCGCTCTCCTTCGGCGCGACGAAGTCCCCCATCGACCGGTTGGGGATGCCCTCTCGGTGTGCGCCCTGCTGGCGGAGGTTGCGCAGGGTGGCAAGGACCGACGTCCGCGACTCGTCGGCATACACCTCGATGTCGTCCTCGTTGACGGCGTTGGCCGGGAAGAGGCCGAGGACGCCGTTGGCCCGCAGCCACTTGCCCTCGATGGCCCGGTCGAGCATCCGCTGGGCGTCGTCGTAGAGCTTGCGTGCCGTCTCGCCGGAGGCGGGGTTGTTGAGGATGTCGGGAAAGCGGCCCTTCATCTCCCACGCGGCGAAGAACGGCGTCCAGTCGATGTAACGGCGCAGCTCCTCGAGGGGGTAGTCCTTGAACGTCTTGACGAACTGGGTTGCCGTGCCGTGCCGGTGGTCACACCTCGGGCCCTGGCAGACGTCCTTGGCCTGCTGAGCGAGCAGCCGCGGCCGGGGCGGCCGGTAGGCGCTCCAGTCGACGGGAGTGCGGTTTGTCCGGGCCGCCTGCACTGCAAGCAGCGGTCGGTCGCCCAGCTTGGCGGCGTGCCGCGCCCGGACCGAGTCGTAGTCGGCCTTGGTGTCGGCGATGAGCCGGGGGCGCAGCGCGTCGGAGAGCAGGGCCGCCGCGACGGGCACCGAGCGGGAGGCGTCCTTCACCCACACGATCGGCCCGTGGTACTTCGGGGTGACCTTGACGGCGGTGTGCGCCTTGGACGTCGTCGCTCCACCGATCAGGAGCGGGAGCTCGAAGCCCTGTCGCTCCATCTCGCTCGCGACGTTCACCATCTCGTCCAGGGACGGCGTGATCAACCCGGAGAGCCCGATGATGTCGGCCTTCTCGGTCCTGGCTGCATCGAGGATCTTCTGGGCGGGGACCATGACGCCGAGATCGACCACGTCGTAGTTGTTGCACTGCAGGACGACTCCGACGATGTTCTTGCCGATGTCGTGGACGTCGCCCCTCACCGTGGCCATGACGATCTTGCCCTTGGCCCTCTCGACGTCACCGGGCCTCTTCTCGGCCTCGATGAAGGGGATGAGGTAGGCGACCGCCTTCTTCATCACCCGCGCGCTCTTGACCACCTGGGGAAGGAACATCTTGCCGGCCCCGAAGAGGTCGCCGACGACGTTCATGCCATCCATCAGCGGCCCCTCGATGACCTCGATCGGGCGGCCTCCCCGCGCCGAGATCTCCTGGCGCAGCTCCTCGGTGTCGCTCTCCGCGTGCTCGTCGATGCCCTTGACGAGGGCGTAGGTGATCCGCTCGCCCACGGGCAGCGAGCGCCACTCCTCGGCGATGGCCTCCTGCTTGGTGTCCCCGGTGTTGAAGCTGTCGGCGATCTCCAGCAGCCGGTCGGCGGAGTCGGGACGGCGGTTGAGGATCACGTCCTCGATCCGCTCGCGCAGCTCCGGGTCGACCTGGTCGTAGACGACGAGCGCCCCCGCGTTGACGATGCCCATGTCCATGCCGGCCGCGATCGCGTGGTAGAGGAACACCGCGTGGATCGCCTCGCGGACCGCGTTGTTGCCGCGGAAGGAGAACGAGACATTGGAGACGCCACCCGAGACCAGGGCGCCGGGCAGGTTCGCCTTGATCCACCGTGTCGCCTCGATGAAGTCGACGCCGTAGTCGACGTGCTCCTCGATGCCCGTCGCGACCGCGAAGATGTTGGGGTCGAAGATGATGTCCTCGGCGGGGAAGCCGACGTCGTCGACGAGGATGTCGTAGGCGCGTCGGCAGATCTCCTTGCGCCGCTCGAGGTTGTCGGCCTGGCCGTCCTCGTCGAAGGCCATGACGACGACGGCGGCGCCGTACTTGCGGCACATCCTCGCGTGCTCGACGAACGGCTCGACGCCCTCCTTCATCGAGATCGAGTTGACGATCGGCTTGCCCTGGACGCACTTGAGGCCGGCCTGGATGACCTCCCACTTGGACGAGTCGATCATCAGCGGCACCCGGGAGATGTCGGGCTCGCTCGCGATGAGCTTGACGAAGCGGTCCATCGCGCCGACGCCGTCGATCATCCCCTCGTCCATGTTGATGTCGAGGACCTGCGCGCCGGCCTCGACCTGCTGGCGGGCGACGTTCAGCGCGGTCGGGTAGTCCTCCTCCTTGATGAGCTTGCGGAAGCGGGCCGAGCCGGTGATGTTGGTCCGCTCCCCGATGTTGAGGAAGAGCGAGTCGTCGGTGACGGTCAGCGGCTCGAGGCCGGAGAGGCGCAGGGCCGGCTGGACCTCCGCCGGCTCGCGAGGGACCATGCCGTCCGCTGCCTTGGCGATCGCCGCGATGTGGTCCGGCGTCGTGCCGCAGCACCCGCCCAGGACGTTGACGAGCCCGCTCGACGCGAACTCCTCGATGACGCTCGCCATCTGCTCGGGCGACTCGTCGTACTCACCGAACGCGTTGGGCAGCCCCGCGTTGGGGTAGCACGAGACGAAGCAGCCGGCGATGCGGGACAGCTCGGCGAGGTAGGGGCGGATCTCCGCGGCCCCGAGTGCGCAGTTGAGGCCGACGGCGAGGGGCCGGGCGTGCCGGACGGAGGCGAAGAAGGCCTCGGTCACCTGCCCGGACAGAGTGCGCCCGGAGGCGTCGGTGATGGTGCCGGAGATGATGACGGGCCAGCGCCGGCCGTACTCCTCGAACAGCGTCTCGCAGGCGAAGATCGCCGCCTTGGCGTTGAGGGTGTCGAAGATCGTCTCGATCATGAGCAGGTCGGCGCCCCCGTCGACGAGCCCGCGGCCCTGCTCCAGGTAGGCCTCGACGAGCTCGTCGTAGGTGACGTTGCGCTTGCCGGGGTCGTTGACGTCCGGTGAGATCGACGCCGTGCGGTTCGTCGGCCCGAGCGCGCCGACGACGAAGCGCGGGCGGTCAGGCGTCCTGGCCGTCATCGCATCGCACTCCGCGCGCGCCAGCCGGGCCGCCGCGATATTGAGCTCGTAGCCGAGGTCCTGCATCCCGTAGTCCGCCAGGGAGATCCGCTGCGCGTTGAAGGTGTTGGTCTCGACCAGGTCGGCGCCGGCCGCGAGGTAGTCCCGGTGGATCCCGCGGACGATCTGCGGCTGGGTCAGGCTGAGCAGGTCGTTGTTGCCCTTGAGGTCGCTCTCCCAGTCGGCGAAGCGCTCGCCCCGGTAGTCGTCCTCACCGAGCTCGTGCCGCTGGATCATCGTGCCCATCGCGCCGTCCATGATGAGGATGCGCTCGCGCAGCAGAGCCGACAGGACCTCGGTCGCGTCGGGTTGCAGTGCCTGCCTGTCGGTCACGGAAGTCCTCGAGCTCGGCTGTGGTGCTGACGTCCCAGTATGCCGTCCGGTTCACAGCGGGCTCACGGAGGTGTCCGAGGGGGAATGACGTAGTGTCGCGGCATGTCCGCCGGTCGACCCGCTCCGACGTCGTCGTACGGCTGGCGCATCGCCAGCGTGCACGGCATACCGGTCTATCTCGGGCGCAGCTGGCCGGTCGTCGCCGCCGTCATCGTGCTGACCTTCGGGCCGCAGGTGAGCCATCCCACCACCCCGGAGCAGGGAGGCACCTTCGGGTATGCCGTGGCGGTCGCCTACGCGCTGCTCCTCCTCTTCTCGGTGCTCACCCACGAGGCGGCGCACGCTGTCGTGGCGCGCCGGTCCGGCTACCGGGTGGACCGGGTCGTCGCCGACCTCTGGGGCGGGCACACCGTCTACGACAGCTCCACGTCCCGTCCCGGGGCGAGCGCCGCCATCGCGGTCGCCGGGCCGCTCGCCAACCTCGCCCTCGCAGCCATGAGCTACCTGCTCGTCCAGTCGCTCGGGGATGGCGGGGTCGTGGGGCTCCTGCTCGGCGCCCTCATGCTGACCAACTTCTTCGTCGGACTGTTCAACCTGCTGCCCGGCCTGCCGCTCGACGGAGGCTTTCTCGTCGACGCGCTCGTCTGGAAGGCCTCAGGCGACCGCAACAAGGGGCTCATCGTCGCGGGGTGGCTGGGACGTGTCGTCACCGTCGCCATCGTCCTTTGGCTCGTCGGCCGACCGCTCCTCCAGGGCGAGCAGCCGTCGCTGTTCACCATCGTCTGGTGCGGGCTCATCGGGGCGTTCCTCTGGGCCGGGGCGACCAACGCCATCCGGGCCGGGAAGAGCCGACAGGTCATCGAGCGGGTGCTGCTCGCGCAGGTGCTGCGGCCGGTCCTCGTCGTCTCGACGACCGACAGTGCGGAGCACGTGCTCAGCCGGGTGCCCCCGGCGGACGCCGGACCGGGACGGACCTCGCCCACGGTGGTGGCGGTCGGTCCCGGCGGCCCGGCCGGCTTCGTCGACGTGGATGCGCTGCGCGAGGTGGACCCTGGCCGGCGGGAGGACGTGCCGGTGGCTGCCGTCCTCGCTCGTCAGCCGGACGGCTGGGTCGTCGTCGCTGACCCCGGGGCGGACGTCTCCGGCGTCATCTCGGCCATCGTGGCGCGCCAGCAGGCCGGGGGAGGCGACTCCCTGCGCGTCGTCCTCGTCGTGGACCCGGCCGGTCAGCTGCTCGGCACCGTCTCGGTCGCCGACCTCAACGCCGCCTTTGGCTGAAGCCCTCTACACCGGAGTTGTCGTCCACATCCCCATCCCGCGTCGTCCCAGCATCCACAGGCGGTTCGCCGGCGCTGGTCGTGCCGGGGGCGGTGCGCTTGGCTGCGGGAGGAGACGAACCAGGAGAAACCATGCAGACGAAGGACCCGACGGCGAGCGCCCCGGACGAGCAGGTCGCGGTGAACTCGGTGCGGCTGGTGGGCCGGGTCAGCGCCGAGCCGGAGCACCGTGAGCTGCCGAGCGGCGACCAGCTCGTCCAGCTGCGGGTCGTCGTCGCCCGACCGCCGCGCCCGGCGCGGGCGTCGCGCGGCGCTCGAGGACCGACGGCGGCGGACGGCTCCGGGCGGGCCGGCTCACCGCGGACGCAGGTCGACACGATCGACGTGACCTGCTGGACAGCAGGGGCCCGCAGGGCGGCCACCCGACTGCACCCCGGTCACGTCGTCGAGGTGCACGGAGCGCTGCGACGCCGTTTCTTCAAGGCCGGTGCAGTGACCCAGAGCCGCTACGAGGTCGAGGCGTCACTGGTTCGGCGGCTCGGAGCCGCCAGCTCCCGTCGCCGAGGCTGAGAACGCCGGCGCCCGCACGGTGAGGACGAACGTGGGTTCTCGGAGCAGGCACGGTCCCGCCTCTAGACTGGCTCGTCGTGACCGACCCGAGCCAGCCCCGGACCACCGACGCCCGTCGGGGTCCCTTCATCGAGGGTGACCGGGTGCAGCTGACGGACAGCAAGGGGCGCCTGCACACGATCACCCTGGAGCCGGGACGCGAGTTCCACACCCACCACGGGCGCCTTGCCCACGACGACGTGATCGGCCTCCCGGACGGCTCGGTCGTCGTCAACAGCTCGGGCACCGAGTACCTCGTGCTGCGCCCACTCCTGGCCGACTACGTCATGTCGATGCCCCGCGGCGCCGCCGTGGTGTATCCCAAGGACGCGGGACAGATCGTCACCATGGCCGACATCTTCCCCGGCGCCCGGGTGGTCGAGGCCGGAGTCGGCTCCGGAGCCCTGAGCATGTCGTTGTTGCGTGCCGTCGGTGACCACGGCGAGCTCATCTCGTTCGAGCGGCGCGCGGACTTCGCCGACATCGCCCGCGGCAACGCCCGGGACTTCTTCGGTCGGGAGCACCCGGCCTGGCGGATCGAGGTCGGCGACCTCGTCGAGTCGCTGCCCAGCGCCGTCGAGGCAGGAAGCGTCGACCGGGTGGTCCTGGACATGCTCGCCCCCTGGGAGTGCCTCGAGGCCGTCGGCGACGCCATGGTGCCGGGAGGCGTGCTCATCTGCTACGTCGCGACCGCGACCCAGCTCTCGCGGGTTGCTGAGGCGATGCGCGAGCACGGGGGATACACGGAGCCGTCGGCCTGGGAGTCGCTGGTGCGTGGCTGGCACCTCGAGGGCCTGGCGGTCCGGCCGCAGCACCGGATGCACGGCCACACCGGCTTTCTGATCAGCACGCGCCGGCTCGCGCCCGGCGTGACACCGCCCCGACGGACGCGGCGCCCGGCGAAGGGGACGTCGAGCGAGAGCGAGCAACCCGGCATACCGGAGCCTGACGAGCCCTCGGTCGAGGAGTGGAGTGCCGAGGATCTGGGTGAGCGTCCGGTCTCCGAGAAGAAGATCCGACGCGTTCGCAGGACTGTGACCCAAACCTCCGTCGAGTCGTGACGGATCCGGGTTAGGGTCGAATTGCCAGGAGGCCCCGCGTCGTCAGGAGGACCCCATGCCCGAGCAGCTGCCGGCCGGTCACCAGCCCGGGACGGGTGCCTCGGACGTGCCCGACGGGACGGACGACACCAACGAGCTGACCCGGCAGCGCGACCTGCTGAGCGCCGAAGTCCGGGAGCTGCGCGAGACGATGCGGCACAGCCCGGTCCGCTCGCGGGAGCTCGAGAACCGCGTCCTTCAGCTGCAGACCTCGCTGACCACCTTGTCCAACCAGAACGAGCGGCTGGTGCGGACCCTCAAGGAGGCCCGCGAGCAGATCGTCACCCTGAAGTCCGAGGTGGACCGGCTCGCCCAGCCGCCGAGTGCCTACGGCCTGATCATCGAGTCCTACGACGACGCCACGGTGGACATCCTCACCTCCGGCCGCAAGATGCGGGTGGCCGTCAGCCCCAACATCGATCCGGGCACCCTGAGCGCCGGCCGCGAGGTGATGCTCAACGAGGCCCTCAACGTCGTCGCGACCTGTGGCTACGAGCGGATCGGCGAGGTCGTCATGGTCAAGGAGCTGCTCGACGACGACCGCATCCTCGTCGTGGCCCACGCCGACGAGGAGCGGGTCTGCCGACGAGCCGACTCCCTCCAGGGCGAGCCCGTCCGGGTCGGGGACGCGCTGTTGCTCGACCCGCGGTCCGGGTTCGTCTACGAGCGCATCCCGAAGGCCGAGGTCCAGGACCTCGTGCTCGAGGAGGTGCCCGACATCGCCTACGAGGACATCGGTGGCCTGGCCGGCCAGATCGAGCAGATCCGGGACGCCGTCGAGCTGCCCTACCTGCACCCGGACCTCTTCAAGGAGCACCAGCTGCGCCCGCCGAAGGGAGTCCTGCTCTACGGCCCTCCCGGGTGCGGCAAGACCCTCATCGCCAAGGCCGTGGCGGCCTCCCTGGCCAAGAAGGTGGCCGAGCGCACCGGCAAGTCGACCGAGAAGAGCTACTTCCTCAACATCAAGGGCCCGGAGCTGCTGAACAAGTACGTCGGAGAGACCGAGCGGCACATCCGGCTGATCTTCCAGCGAGCGCGCGAGAAGGCCTCGGACGGCACGCCCGTCGTCGTCTTCTTCGACGAGATGGACTCCCTCTTCCGCACCCGCGGGTCGGGCGTCTCGAGCGACGTCGAGACGACGATCGTCCCGCAGCTGCTGTCGGAGATCGACGGGGTCGAGCGGCTCGAGAACGTCATCGTCATCGGCGCCTCCAACCGTGAGGACATGATCGACCCCGCCATCCTGCGCCCCGGGCGCCTCGACGTGAAGATCAAGATCGAGCGCCCCGACGCCGAGAGCGCCCGGGACATCTTCACGAAGTACCTCGTGCCCAGCCTGCCGCTGCACGAGCACGACCTCGCCGAGAACGGCGGCAACCGTGAGGCGACGCTCGAGGGGATGATCCAGGCGACGGTCGAGCGGATGTACTCCGAGATCGACGAGAACCGTTTCCTCGAGGTCACCTACGCCGGCGGCGACAAGGAGATCCTCTACTTCAAGGACTTCAACTCCGGCGCGATGATCCAGAACATCGTCGACCGGGCCAAGAAGATGGCGATCAAGGACTTCCTCACCATCGGCCAGAAGGGGATCCGGGTCGAACACCTCCTCGCGTCGTGCGTCGACGAGTTCAAGGAGAACGAGGATCTGCCGAACACGACGAACCCCGACGACTGGGCGCGGATCTCCGGCAAGAAGGGCGAGCGGATCGTCTACATCCGCACCCTCGTCAACGGCAAGGACGGCACCGAGCCCGGCCGGTCCATCCACAACGTCGCCAACACCGGCCAGTACCTCTGAGCCGACCAGGATCAGGTCAGGCGGTGTGGCCCCCGTCGAGCACGATGGAGCGACGGCTCGTTCACGAGGTCCGCACCCGCCGATCGCTCGCGGCCCGCCACCCGAGGAGGAACGCCGCGAGCACGAGGCTCGCGACGATGACGAAAGAGAGCGCGGTGCCCTGACCGTTCGCCGCCCGCAGCAGCATCCCGACGGCAACGGCACAGACCCAGACCGGTATGCCGGGACCGAACCTCAGCGGCCACCGGCCGCCTCGCCAGCGGACCAGCGCCCAACCCGTCGCCGCACCGACGAGGAACGGCCAGGCCGTGAGAAGGGCGCCGACGACGGGGCTGGCCTCCTGATGGCTCGTCCTGCCGACGGCGGCGAAGACGATGATGACCGCGGCGTCCAGCACGGCCGCCTGCCAGGGTCTCAGAACGGCAGCCTCGGCTGGGGCGGGGCGTGCGTCGGGTCGACGCCCTCGAACAGCGACGACACCGACTTGCCCTGGTGGATCCGGGAGATCGCCTCGGCGAACAGCTCGGCCACGGAGCGGATGCGCAGCTCGGGCCAGCCCTGCGGCGGCGGCACGGTGTCGGTCGTGACGACCTCGCTGATCATCGGGTGCTCCCGGAGCCGTCCGACCGCCTGGCCGGCGAAGAGACCATGGGTGCAGGCGACCGACGCCTCGGTGCAGCCGAAGTCCTTGAGGCGGTCGAGCAGCTCGACGATCGAGCCGCCCGTGGCGATCTCGTCGTCCAGGACGATGGCCCGCCTTCCTGCGACGTCGCCGACGATGGCGTCGATGACCACCCGGTCGTCGCCGAGCCGCTGCTTCGACCCGGCCGCGACGGGCAGCCCGAGAAGTCGGGCGAACTGTGTCGCGGTCTTGGCGTTGCCGAGGTCGGGGGAGACGACGATCGTGTCCGCAAGGTCGGCCCCGCGGTAGTGGTCGGCGAGGACCCCGATCGCGGTGAGGTGGTCGACGGGGACGGAGAAGAACCCGTGCACCTGTGGTGCGTGCAGCGCCATGGTGAGGACCCGGCTGGCCCCGGCGGTGACGAGCATGTCGGCGACGAGCCGCCCGCCGAGCGAGATGCGGGACGCGTCCTTCTTGTCGGACCGCGCGTAGGCGTAGTGCGGCATCACCGCCGTGATCTGCGCGGCGGACGCACCTCGGGCGGCGTCGATCATCAGCAGCAGCTCCATGAGGTGCTCCTGGGTCGGGGGCACGAGCGGCTGGATGATGTAGACGTCGCGCTGCCGGCAGTTCTCGAGGAGCTGTGCCTGCAGGCAGTCGTTGCTGAATCGCTTGATGTCGACGCGGGAGCGCCTGACCCCGAGGTGCTCGCAGATCTGGTCAGCGAGCACCGGGTGAGCGGTTCCGGAGAAGACGACGACGTCGTTCACGAGCACCCTTCCGGGGGACGGCGGCGGTCGGCCCAAGACTATCGGGCGGCGTCCCGCCGGGGAACCGCCGGCGGCACCCCGCCGGAACCGCCGCCGGCATACACGTGCCCCGGCGCCCGGTACGCGCCGCCGGTGCGCCGCGGCGACATAGGCTGAGAAGCATGACCGTGCGCCGCGTGATGGGAATCGAGACGGAGTACGGCATCTCCGTGCCCGGCGACCCCGCGGCCAACCCGATGATCCTCTCGGGCCACGTCGTCAACGCCTACGCGAGCGGTCACGGCGTGCGCTCCGGTCGCGCGTCGTGGGACTACGCCGACGAGGCTCCCCTGCGGGACGCGCGGGGGTTCGAGGTCAACCGGGCGCTCGCCGACCCGAGTCAGCTCACCGACCTCGAGGACCCGACGCTGGCCAACGTCGTCCTCACGAACGGTGCCCGGCTCTACGTCGACCACGCGCACCCGGAGTACAGCTCGCCGGAGGTGATGACGCCGCGGGACGTCGTCGCGTGGGACCGGGCCGGCGAGATGATCATGCTCGAGGCCGTGCGACGGCTCGGCGCCGTCCCGGGCGGATCGGGGGTCAACCTCTACAAGAACAACACCGACGGCAAGGGCGCCTCCTACGGCACCCACGAGAACTACCTCATGCGGCGTGAGACGCCCTTCGCCGACATCGTGCGCCACCTCGTGCCCTTCTTCGTCGCCCGGCAGGTCGTCGTCGGCTCGGGCCGGGTCGGCATCGGCCAGGACTCTCGCACTCCGGGCTTCCAGCTGAGCCAACGCGCCGACTTCTTCGAGGTCGAGGTCGGGCTCGAGACCACCCTCAAGCGGCCGATCATCAACACCCGCGACGAGCCCCACGCCGTGGCCGACCTCTACCGCCGGCTGCACGTCATCATCGGCGACGCGAACCACTGCGACGTCGCCAACCTGCTCAAGGTCGGGATGACGTCCCTCGTGCTGGCGATGATCGAGGACGGCGCCATCGACCGGGACCTCACCCTCCTCAAGCCCGTCGCGACCCTGCACGCCGTGTCCCACGACCCGTCGCTCGGGGCGCGAGTGCGCCTGCGCGACGGTCGACGCCTCACCGCTCTCGAGCTGCTGTGGGAGTACCACGACGCCGCCGCGGCCTACCTCGAGGTCCGGGGCCTCGGCGGGGACGACGATCCCGACACCGCCGAGGTGATGCGGCTGTGGGCCGACGTGCTCTCCCGGCTCGGCGCCGACCCTGAGTCGTGCGCCCGAGACCTCGACTGGGTGGCGAAGCTGCAGCTGCTGCAGGGCTACCGTGACCGCGACGGCCTGGAGTGGTCCGACCCGCGGCTGCGCGCCATCGACATCCAGTGGAGCGACGTCCGCCCGGAGAAGGGCCTGTTCCACCGGCTCGCCGAGCGCGGCCGGATCACCACGCTGGTCGATGCCGTGGCTGTCAAGGAGGCGATGACCGAGCCGCCGGAGGACACCAGGGCCTGGTTTCGTGGCAAGTGCCTGGAGAAGTACTCCGCCCACGTCTCGGCGGCCTCGTGGGACTCGGTGATCTTCGACGTGCCCGGGCGACAGGCCCTCCAGCGGGTGCCGATGCTCGAACCGCAACGCGGCACCAAAGCCCATGTCGGGGCGATCATCGACCGCAGTCCCGACGTGCTGACGCTGCTGCGGGAACTCGACGCGGCAGCGGGTTAGGGTCGTCCAAGATCGGCACACCGCCCGCAAGCGTCGGTGAGAGTGGAGGAGAACCATGCCAAGCCAGGAGCAGAGCAGGCCCCAGCGGCGCGAGGACGAGCCCGACGAGGCGCCCGAGCCGACTCCGGTCGCCCCGGAGAGCAGCGCCCGCAAGGAGGCCCTCGACGACGACATCGACAACGTCCTCGACGAGATCGACGGCGTGCTCGAGTCCAACGCCGAGGAGTTCGTGCGCGGGTTCGTCCAGAAGGGCGGCCAGTGAGCCGAGACCTCACCTCCGGCCGGCTGCCGGACGCGTTCCGGGTGCCGGGTTCCTCCTCGTTCACCGAGTTCATGAGCCAGGTGGCGCCCGAGCTGCTGCCCGGCGGGCGCGCCCTGCCGGTCGGCGGCACCATCGATGCGCCCCACGGGACGACGATCGTCACTGTGGAGTACGCCGGTGGCGTGCTCATGGCCGGCGATCGGCGCGCGACGATGGGCAACCTCATCGCCAACCGCGACATGGAGAAGGTCTTCGCGGCGGACGAGTATGCCGTGGTGGGCATCGCGGGCACGGCGGGGCTGGCCATCGAGCTGGTCAAGCTCTACCAGGTCGAGCTCGAGCACTACGAGAAGATCGAGGGGGCGCTGATGTCCGTCGAGGGCAAGGCCAACCGCCTCGCCAGCATGATCCGCGGCAACCTCGGCAACGCCATGCAGGGGCTTGCGGTGTTGCCCCTGTTCGCGGGGTTCGACCTCGACGACCGGCTCGGCCGGATCTACTCCTACGACGTGACGGGCGGCTGCTACCGCGAGCACGACCACCACAGCATCGGGTCGGGCTCGTTGTTCGCACGGGGAGCCCTGAAGAAGCTGTGGCGCCCGGGGCTTACCGAAGCTGACGCCGTGCGGATCGCTGTCGAGGCGCTCTACGACGCCGCGGACGACGACTCGGCGACGGGCGGGCCCGACCTCGGCCGGCGGATCTGGCCCACGCTCGGCGTCGTCGACGTCGACGGGGTCCGGTTCCTCGACGACGAGACGCTCGCCGCGGCGGTCCGTGTCGTCGTCGACGCCCGGCGCGACAACCCCGGAGGTGCCCGATGAGCATGCCGTTCTACGTCTCCCCCGAGCAGCTGATGAAGGACAAGGCGGACTACGCGCGCAAGGGCATCGCCCGCGGCCGGTCCGTCGTCGTCCTCGGCTACGACCGGGGGGTCGCGTTCGTCGCCGAGAACCCGCAGAGCCTGCGCAAGATCTCCGAGATCTACGACCGGATCGCCTTCGCGGCCGTGGGGATGTACTACGAGTTCGAGAACCTGCGGGTCGCCGGCATCCGGTATGCCGACCTGCGGGGCTACTCCTACGACCGCAGCGACGTCACGGCGAGGGGCCTGGCCAACGCCTACGCGCAGACCCTGGGGACGGTCTTCACGCAGGAGCCCAAGCCCTACGAGATCGAGATCGTCGTCGCCGAGGTCGGTGAGAACACCGAGCACGACCAGATCTACCGGCTGACGTATGACGGGTCCGTCGCCGACCAGCACGGTTTCGTCGTGATGGGGGGCGCCATCGTCCAGGCCGAGGAGACCCTCAGGGAGCGCTGGCGGCCGGGGTTGTCTCTCGGCGAGGCCCTGACCATCGCTGTGGACACGTTGGCCGCCGATCCCAACGGCGACGAGACCCGGACGCTCAGTGCCGACCAGCTCGAGGTCGCGGTGCTCGACCGGCAGCGGCCACGCCGGAAGTTCCGGCGGATCGCCGGGCAGCTCCTCGAGGACCTCCTGAACACGGACAGCGAGATCTCGGACGCCCCCGAGCTGGACGACGACCGGCCCGGCCACCATGACGTGCTCATGGGGGAGCGGCGCGAGACCCCGGGCACCGAGCAGCCGGCCAACCCCGAGGGACGGGACCCGGGCTGATCGGAGGCGGCGTTGCCGGGCGCAAGCTGGTGGCCTTCGTGCGGCTCGACGGGAACTCGTCTGGCTTGTGCTCCGAGGGCTCCCCGTTTGAGGCGCCGCAGTGGGAATCATCACCGGGACCCAGGCGTCACCGTTCGCATCGCGATCAGGATCCCTCCCGACGCGCCACTAGCCAACGTGGCATAATGATGGCATGACTCGCACACGACTGAGCACGACCGTGGACGCAAAGCTTCTCGACGGCGCGCGGAGCGTACGCTCGGGGGCGACCGACGCCGCGCTGATTGATGAGGCGCTTCGCGCGTTGCTCGCTCGTCACCGATCCACCGAGGTGGATGCGAGTTATGCCGCCTACGACGAGCACCCGGCCGACGAGCCAGACGAGTGGGGCGACCTGACGTCGTGGCGACAGGCAGCAGCCGCCTCATGAGCGCGCTACCGGCTCGTGGCGAGGTGTGGTGGTGAGAGATGGCCGGGATTGGACGACGCCCGGTCGTCGTCCTGTCTCGCGACGTCGTGATCCCGCGGCATAGGCGGGCGCTCGTCGCGCCATGTACGACAACGATCCGAGGGCTCGCCAGCGAGGTGCTCCTCGAACCCGGTGACGACCCCGTCCCTCGGCGTTCGGCGGTCAATCTGGACTCGGTCGAAAGCGTTTCGGTCGCCATACTGGTCAACCGGCTCGGCCGGTTGGCCGACACCCGGATGCGGGAGATCTGCGGTGCCCTTGAGGTCGCCGTCGACTGCTCTGGCTGACGCCGGGGGTGTCGCGGTAGCGGATCGGTTCCGGTACCGCGATCGCGCGCTGTTCTCCTGGGGCTCTTCGGCAAGAGAGCTCCTGGTCCTCGACTACAGATCAAGGACCAACGAGAGAGCCTCGTCCACCCGCTGCATCTCCTCGATGGTCAGGAAGCCGACCGGCTCACTGAGGCGGTTGAGATCCACGGTGGCGAGCTGGTCGCACATGACCAACGTCTGTCGATCAGCGATGGCCACCGGCGGTCGGAAGCTGGTCTTGCATGCGCTGGTACTGGTGAAGGCAACGATCCAGGTGCTGAGCGTGAGCCAGTCCGGCTGCAACACGACGGCGTACCGACGGCCCTTCTGCTCGTGGCCCTTCCCACGCGCTGGCAGCCGGTAGACCTCACCCCTCATGGAGCGCGGCCATGTCCTGCTGGATTGCACGGACCTCATCAAGGTCGGCTGGGTCGTCCTTGATGGCGCGTGCTTCTGCCGCAGCGAGCTGGCGGCGTTCGTCACGGCGCATGGCTGTCAGGGCGGCGAGGATGACCTGGTCGGCGCTCTGACGCCGGGAAGCCCCGACCTCGAGGATCAGGTCGCGGGTGCTGGTCTGAACTTTGACCGTGGTGGTGTCTGCCATGGCAAACAGTCTACTCCTGGTAGACCTGTCGGGGGACCCGGGAAGTCGACCTTCCCGCAAACCGATCGCTGAGCGATCGCCGGTCGGGGGCATGCCCGTGCGAAACCCGGATCCGGAGGACTGGACAGAGGCCTGGCCGCGACGTGCTCACACCGCGTCGATCACCCTGCTCACGATCCATGCGTGCTTGCCAACCTGCCGGCCGCGGGTGAATCCGTACTGCTCGAAGAGTTCGACGGTCGTGCTGAACAGGAAGCGGCCCGGCGCCTCGCGGCCGGTGGTCACCTCGGGAATGGCTTCGACGAGGCCGCCGCCGGCATGGGCGATCTGGTCGAGCGCGCCTTCCAGCGCCGCCCGTGCGATGCCCTGGCCGCGATGTTTCTTGTCGACGTAGAAGCAGGTGATCCGCCAGTCCGGACGCGGCGGCGCGTCCTTCTCGTACTCGCGCTCGTGCTTGATGCCCGAGAGCTCTTCGGGGCTTCCGTACTGGCACCACCCTTGTGCGGCGCCGTCCTCGTCCAGGACGAGCGCGGCGTGGGCGCGACCTGTTCGGACCCGGTCCTCCTTGACCGCCCGGTGGCTGATTCCTTTCTGACCGCACTCCGGGTGGTAGCCGATGCACCAGCAGCCTCCGAAGATGCCGTTGTTGCGCTCGACAAGCTCCGCGAAGGCATCCCACGTGCAGGCGCCGAGTGGTTGGGTCGTGTACGACATCGTCGAGTCCTTTCGAGCGTGAGTGCTCCATCTTCCCGTCGCGAGCTCGACGCGCACGACTGAGCGCCGCTTGGTCGGTCGGGTCATCTGCGTGAACCCTGCGTCGAGAACGTGGTCGGGAGCCCGCAGCGGTGCTCCTCGTCGATGGCGTGTGACGTGGTCACGGGGACGCCGTCGAGGTAGGCGACGAGCCCGCTTGTCTCAGGGTCGCCGAGTTCGCCGCACGAGGTCTGGACTTCGAGTGGGCGCGTTCGCTCCTCGACCCGCGTCGACCCGAAAGACTCAAGCGGCGCCAGCTTGTAGCGCTGGCACTGGCACCGTGAGGCCTGACCGCGTGTGCCGAAGATCGCCTGCAGGTCGCCGAAGCTGGCTCGGGTGGCGGGAACCACGGTGAGCGATCCGGCCCCTGGCTGCGCGGCGATGTCAGGCCTATGCAGCCGCTGCAGCAAGGAGCCGGGCGAGTTCGATCGGCTTGCTGAACATGGGCCAGTGGCCCGAGTCGATGTCGACGAAGTCAAGGTGCTTGACCTTGGCGAGTTCGGGCACGTCACCGGCGTCGATCCACTCCTGAGCCTGGGCAGGAGTGAATTCGGGGCACAAGAGGACAACCGGGACGTCGAACCGTCGCTCGTCGGCCAGACGCACCACGCCCTTGGTCACCCCTTCGGGGACGGGGATCGCAGCAGACGCGATGTTGCGCCTTGTCTCCTCGTCGAGGTCAGCAGAGTCTGGCCCCTCGAATGGGCCCCAGCCCGGGAAGGGCATGACGCCGTCCGTCGGCTCGAAGAAGTCGGCGTAGGGCTCCCCGTCCGCGGACGGGAAGCCGCCGATGAGGGCGACTTTGGCCACCTTCTCCGGTCGCGCGTCGGCGGCCAGCCAAGCCAGGGTGCAGGCGGCGGAATGCCCCACCACCATGGGTCCTTCGGATGCTGAGTCAATGGTGGCGAGCACCGCTGCCACCTGGTCGTCGAGCGTGGCGGACGCAGATCCGTCACCCTGACCCGGGAGAGTGAGCGGCACCGGGCGTTGGCCGAGTGCCTCGAGCGCGGGCACGACGCCGTCCCAGGCGGATCCGTCGAGCCACAGGCCGGCGATGAGCAGGATGTCCATGTCAGTCTTCCTTCTCCAGGAGGGTCAGATCGCGTTCGGCGTAGAGCCGGTGCTCCCATTCCTCGTTGAGGACGATGCGAAGACATTCCTTGAGCGGGAAGTCCTCCTCCTGGGGCCAGCCGGGCTCGGTGTTCGTCACCCGGGAAAGGAGTTGCTCGTCGGTGAGTCGTTCCATGACGTGGCGGACCGTCGCCTGGCGTTCGTGGCGGAGCGCGAGCACCTCGTCGAGGGAGGGTCGTGCCTCCCGCTCCCACCGGAAGCCGTCCCAGGGGGGCGCCTCGTCCCACGGCAGGTCCAACGGGTGCCACGGAGACATGTCGCCGAGGATCATCCGGTTCACCCAGCAGGCGCTGGCGAAGTTGAGGTGCCGCAGGGTCTGGATGAAGGACCACTCGTCGTCGACGCTGCGATGCAGCGCCTCTTCGGGGAACGTCCTCGCCCGCGCGACGGTGCCCTCCCACAGCCGCTCCAGGATTACCCACGCCTCACGGAACCCGTCGCTGTCGTGGGGGTCCATCCTCGCCCGTTCGGGCATGCGACGGTTCAGCTCGGCGTCGACAAGCGGTGCGATGTCGACGCCGTTCACGACGACGTTCTGTAGCTCGCCGCTGATCTCGACGTCGACCAGCTCGACGCCCCGCAACCGGCACCCGCCGAGCATGGCGCCGCGGATCTGCGCCCCGGTGAGGTCCACGTCGTGCATGCGGGCGTCGTTGAGGTACACCTGCGTGAAGCTGGAGCCGCGGAGGCTCACGCGCTCGAAGCGTGCTCCGGTGAGGTCCTGCTCGCGAAACTCGGTCATGGGCATCACGCTAGGCCCAGTTCCGGACGTTCTGCTTCCGGTTCATCTCATGATTACCTAGTCTGCTCGTGTGCCGACCGATCTCAGCCCCACCGCACGAGCTCTCCGTGCTCTCGAGATCCTCCGGACCCGCCCCAGCGCGACGGCGGACGAGCTCGCCGAGAGGTTGGGTGTCACGGAGCGGGCCGCGCGTCGGTACGTCGGGATCCTCCGCGAGGCCGGCATCCCCGTAGAGTTAGCCCGGGGACCCTATGGCGGGTACCGGCTTTGGCGGGGGACGAGGCTCCCTCCGGTCGTCTCACGGAGGCCGAGGCACTTGGTCTGGTCGTGGCGGTGCTCGACGGCCAGCCGGCAGCCGCCGACGTCGACGACCTCGTCGGTTCTGCCCTGGGCAAGGTCATCCGGACACTGCCCGAGAGCGTCGGCCGGCAAGCGGGTGCGCTGCGAGAGCACGCGTCAGCTGCTCCCCACCGGTACTCGGCCCGTCCAGATCCCGCCATCACCAGCGCACTCGTCGCTGCCGTCGCGGCCCGACGTTGCGTGCTGTTCACGTATCGGAGCGAGTCCGGCGACGAGTGGGAGGCCGAAGTGGACCCTTGGGCGGTCGTCGTCCGGTACGGGCGCTGGTACCTCCTGTGTCACTCCCATCGTGCGGACGCGATTCGCACCTACCGGGTTGACCGGGTCCGCGCGGTCCAGCAGACCGTGCACGAGTTCGAGCCGCCCGACGGCCCCGACCCGGTGGCAGCACTGGAGGAGAACCTGGGTACTGGGTGGGAGTTTCCCACCCGCGTTGTGTTCGACGCTCCACTGGCTGAGGTGGCGCCGTGGATCCGGCCTCCCATGGGACGGCTTGAACCATCGGGAGACGGGTGCGTGCTCGTCGGCAGCACGAGCAATCCAGCGATGTATGCGCAGGAGTGGTTGGCGAGCGTGCCGTTCGCCTTCCACGTCGATGGCGGGCAAGAACTCGGTGCCGCGGTCGCGACGCTTGCTTCGCGTTTCGCTGCCGCCCTGACGGACCGACCCTGACCGACGCGATGCTCGAGCTGTGGCGGCGCGCCGAGACCGAGCGAGTGGAAGTGGCCTGCACCGGAGGACGTGGGCGGACGGGCACAGCGCTGGCCTGCATGGCGGTGCTCGACGGCGTACCGGCAACAGACGCGCGGGCGTCGTCCCGGTCGACCGGTAGCCACCAGTCCGGCCACCTCACCCATCGCCATGACCAAGAGAAGGGCGGCGGCGCCTTGTCCTGCAGGGTACAGGCCGAACTCGGGCGAAACACCTTCACAGCGGCCGTGCCGCAGCCCGCGTCCACATACCAGCCGCCCTGACGGGAGCCGGAGGACACCAGGCGACCGCTCGTCCCACCGCTGCATTTGGCCGACAGTAGCGTGCGGGAGTTCGTGGGTCAGGGATCGGGCTGCGGGACGAGCTAACCGTCCAGGCGTCGGTAGACGCTGCCTCGGGATCCGACTCGAAGTACGAGGACGACGAGAGCGTCGTCGCGTATGTCGTAGATCACGCGATAGCCGCCGGTGCGGATGCGCCGCCACCCGCGCGAGCCGGTCAACGTCACGGAACCGGGAGGCCGAGGCTCGGCGCCGAGAGCCGTGACCGCCTCGATGACCCGCCGGCGGACGGTCAGGTCAAGCGTGCGGATCTTCTTGCGGGCTGAGGGCTTTCACTCGATCGTGTAGCTCACGCGCTCCGGGATGTCTGCGCCTGGTCAGCCACGAGATCGGCGAGCACTTGCTCGTGGAGCACGTTAGGGCCGCTCTCGGTGGCCGCCGCGCGGGCCGCCGCCAGGTCAGCGGCGTCCTCGGCGTCTTCCAGCTCGTGGAGCACCGCGATCGATACCAGCGCGGCAACGGCCCGGCCATGTCGGGTGAGAACAATGCGTTCGTCGCTGTACGCGGCGCGGTTCACCAGCTCGCCAAGCTGGTCTCTGGCTTCGGTCACCCCGATTTCGGTCACCTGTACAGACTACACGTTCTGTACAGTAGGCAGCCTTGAGAGTGTCGCGTAGGCCGATCCGCTTGTGACATCCGCATCCTCGACCCCCAGCGGCGTGGTCGGCAGGTTGGGTCAGTGGTCAGAAGGTGGCGCTCTGGCCGGGGTCGATGCTGCGCAGCCGGTCGGCGAGTTGTGCGGCCGCAAATGCTGCTTGCAGATCGCCGGGGCCCTGGCTGAAGTGATCCCAGCCTCTGACGTGCTGGCGGTCGGAGTTCCTGCCTCGCATGGTCGATTGATGCGCTGCTGTGGTCCAGCCCGGCCGGCGGACCATCTCCGCGCGGTGACGTCGGCTCAGTGGATGACGAGGAGTCGCATCTCATCCGACTGTGCGGCCCGTTGGTCGAAGGTCACCGTGTGTTCGCAGCCGGCGACTCGGCCGAGCTCGGCGATGACGGCATCGGGGAAGTCGAGGCCGCCATGACTGGCGGTGAGCGCGGCTCGGACGATCGAGTCCTGGCCGACTCTGAGTTCGCGGGCGTCCAGGAGGCCCTCGACCAGTTCGGCACAGCGAGCGGTGCTGAGCTTGTACGCGCGACGCAGTACCCAGTACAACTCGACCACGGTGACCAGGCTGAGGAAGCCCGGGTCCTTCTCGGTCAGCGCGTCGATCACCATGGACGCCGTTGCCGACTGATCCGGCTCGTCTTGAACCAGGTAGCGGACGACGACGTTGGTATCGAGTCCGATCACGGGGCAGGTGTGGTAGCGCCGGCGGCGACGGCCTCGTTCATGTCCTCGAGGGTGACGAGCCCGGACGGTCGCGGCACGGCACCTTTGAGATCCTGGACCGACGCTGCCTGCAGGTGGATCTCGTATCCACCCGTGTCGGTGGGAACGAAGGCTAGCCGGGATCCTGGGCGGAGACCGAGCTTGGTGCGCACGTCGATGGGGATGGTGACCTGACCCTTGCTGGTGACCGTGGCGGACGCCATGCCGTCTCCTTACCTCTGGTAAGGCAAGCATACATCGTCGAAGCCGCCGCGCGTGCCGCTCAACGATCGGCTAGCTAGCGGCGAAGTGTCCGTGTCGCCCGGCCCGGTCCAGGGCGGCCGCAGGCCTCGCGTCGTGGCATCCGGACGAAGGGCGGATCCGCCCCTCGTGACTCGGACGTCGGAGTAGCCCTCAGCCCTCGGCCAGCAGCGCCAGCTCGTCGGCCCGGTCCAGCCCCGCCCGGCGGCTGGTCCGGTCCAGGCCCAGCTCGACCTCGGTCGCCAACGCCGCACCGGTGGTCTCGGCGAGGTCCCGGCTGCGCAGCCCCGCGCGCTCCGCCGACTCGGTGCTCCGCGCGGAGAAGGCCGCCCACTCAGGGTCATGGAGCCAGAGGGCGAGCGACCTCGGACCCATGAACTCCTCGATCCCCGCCGCGACCAGCCTCGTGTCGCTGAGCGGCACCACCTCGCCGGTGAAGCCGGCTACGTCCCTGGCCACGTCGATGACCTCGCGCAGCGTGCGGCGGGGGCCGTAGGCATCCACGATGCCGGTCATCCCGCTCAGCCCGGCCCGCAGGAGCCACTCCGCGAGGTCGGCGACGTCGATCAGCTGGGCGTGCTGGTCGATGCGCTCCGGGACGACGACCGCCTCCCCGTCCTGCCGGGCCAGCGCGAACCGTCCCACCCAGTAGCCGAACCGGTCGCTGCGGTCACCCCTGCCGGCGATGAGGCCGGACCGGGCGACGAGCGACTCTCCCGCCCGGTATGCCGTGACCGCGGCCTCGCAGGCGACCTTCGCCTCACCGTACTGCGCCGGCTCGGACTCCTCGCCCTCGAAGGCCGGGAGCAGGTCCGCGGTGAGGTCTGCGCCGACGACGGAGTGGTCGGCATAGACCGAGCCGGAGGAGACCAGGACCCAGTGGTCGGCCCGGTCGGAGAGCGCCTCGAGGGCGCCGCGCGCGTGCCCGGGCTGACGGGTGAGGTCGAGCACGAGGTCCCATCGGGCGGAAGGCGGCAACCCGGCATACGCGTCGGGTCTGCTCCGGTCGGCGCGCACGAGCCGCCCGCCGTCCGGCACCTCGCCACTCTCGCCGCGCGCCAGGCAGGTGACGGTGTGGCCGGCCGCCACCGCGACGCGCACCAGCTCGCCACCCAGCCACGACGTGCCGCCGAGGATGAGGATCTTCCGGTCCGGAGATGTCGTCATGCCGTCACGGTGCCACCGGCGAATGTGGGCTGTCACCCGCTTCCGCTCACGGCGAAGTCGGCTCGGACGCCTAAGGTAAGGGTCATGGAGCGGCGGATCTTCGGGATCGAGAACGAGTACGGCGTCACGTGCACGTTCGACGGCCAACGCCGGCTCACGCCCGACGAGGTCGCCCGCTACCTCTTCCGGAAGGTCGTGTCCTGGGGCCGCTCGAGCAACGTGTTCCTCGGCAACGGCTCACGGCTCTACCTCGACGTCGGCTCGCACCCCGAGTACGCGACTCCCGAGTGCGACGACCTGCGCGAGATCGTGCTGCATGACAAGGCCGGTGAGCGGATCGTCGAGGGTCTCGTCGAGGACGCCCAGATCCGGCTGCGCGAGGAGGGCATCGCGGGGGAGATCTATGTCTTCAAGAACAACACCGACTCCGCGGGCAACTCCTACGGCTGCCACGAGAACTACCTCGTCGGACGGGCGGGCGAGTTCCAGAAGATCTCCGACGTCCTCATCCCGTTCCTCGTCAGCCGCCAGATCACCTGCGGCGCCGGCAAGGTCATGACGAGCAGTGCCGGTGCCAAGTACTGCGTCAGCCAGCGGGCCGACCACATCTGGGAAGGCGTCTCGTCCGCGACGACTCGCAGCCGTCCCATCATCAACACCCGCGACGAGCCGCACGCCGACGCCGAGAAGTACCGCCGGCTGCACGTCATCGTCGGCGACTCGAACATGTCGGAGACGACCACCCTGCTCAAGGTCGGTTCCGCGGACCTCGTCCTGCGGATGATCGAGGCCGGCGTCGTCATGCGGGACATGGCCCTGGAGAACCCGATCCGCGCCATCCGCGAGATCAGCCACGACCTGACCGGTCGCCGGACGGTGCGGCTGGCCAACGGTCGGGAGCTGTCCGCGCTGCAGATCCAGGGCGAGTACTACGAGCAGGCGATGGCGTTCGTCGAGCGCGAGGGCCTGAGCGCCCCGATCCAGAAGCAGGTCCTCGACCTCTGGGGCCGCACGCTGCAGGCTGTCGGCTCGGGCAACCTCGCCGACATCGAGACCGAGATCGACTGGGTCATGAAGTACCGCCTCATCTCCCGCTACATCGAGAAGCACGGCCTGTCGCTGTCCCACCCCCGGGTCCTCCAGCTCGACCTCGCCTACCACGACGTCAACCGCCGGCGCGGCTTGTTCTACCTGCTGCAGCGGCGCGGGATGGCGGCTCGGGTCTGCACCGACATCGAGACGTTCCACGCGAAGGTGCGTCCTCCGCAGACGACGCGGGCCAAGCTGCGCGGCGACTTCATCCGCGCCGCACAGGAGCACCGCCGGGACTTCACCGTCGACTGGGTGCATCTGAAGCTCAACGACCAGGCGCAGCGGACGGTCCTGTGCAAGGACCCGTTCGCCGCCGACGACGTGCGGGTGGCCCGGCTCATCGACAGCATGTGAGCGCCTCGTCGGACGGCACAGGGTCCCGGGTTAGAGTGGCTGGCCTCCCGATCCCGACCGAAGGTCTTCTTTCGTGCGCCCTCTTTCCAAGGCACTGGCTGCTGCCGCTGCCCTCTCCCTCCTGACGGCCTGTTCCTCGTCAAGCCCCGGCGGCAGTGCCGCCACCGGCACCCCCGGGGCCGCCTCGCCGACAGCGGGCAGCACGGCCCACAAGCCGCTGAACGCGCCGGACGACCTCAAGGTGCTGGACGGGATCACCGTCACCGGTGACGACCCGGCCAAGGCGCCAACCGTGAAGATCGCGAAGCTGCCTGTCAGCGTCAGCGCCACGGCGGTCAAGGTGCTCAAGGAGGGCACCGGCGAGGAGAGCAGCCCCCAGAGCCGCGTCACGGTCAGGACGGCGCTCTTCCTCGGCAAGGACGGGAAGCAGCTCGACAGCGACTACGAGAAGGGCGGCACGCAGTCCTTCGTCCTCAGCAGCAACCAGACGATCCCGGGCCTCAACACCGCCCTGACCGGCGTCAAGGCGGGCTCGCGGATCCTCTTCGCCATCCCTCCGGTCGACGCGTTCGGCTCGGGCGGACAGACGGCAGCCGGCATCGGTCCCACGGACAACCTCGTCGTCGTCGCCGACGTCGAGTCGGTCGGGACGCCGCTCGCGGCCGCCGAGGGCACGCCCGTCGCGCCCGTGGACGGCCAGCCGACGGTGACGTTCGACCCCAAGGCGGGGCCGGCAATCACCGTGCCGAAGACGCCGGCACCCACGGCGCTGGTCAGCCAGCTGCTCGTGGACGGCAAGGGCGCCGCGGTGAAGGGCGGCCAGACGATCACGGTGCACTACACCGGCGTCGTCTACGCCACCGGCACCAAGTTCGACTCCTCCTGGGACAAGGGCGCACCGTTCACCTTCACCCTGGGCGCCCAGCAGGTCATTCCCGGCTGGGACAAGGGCCTGGTCGGCAAGAAGGTCGGCTCCCGGGTGCTGCTCATCGTGCCGCCCGAGGACGGCTACAAGGACCAGGCCAACGGCCAGATCCCGGCCAACTCCACCCTGGTCTTCGTCGTGGACATCCTCGACGCCGGCTGACCGAGGGCACCACCGCCCGCACCTGAGCACAACGAGAGGACCCCTCAGATGGCACTCGACCCCAACCGTTCGCGGCCCGAGCTGGACCTCCCGGGCGGCGAGCCCCCGAGCGACCTCGTCGTCGAGGACCTCATCGAGGGCACCGGTGACGAGGCGAGGGCCGGGCACACGGTCAGCGCCCACTACGCCGGCTGGGCCTTCTCCAGCGGCGAGGAGTTCGACTCGTCGTGGAAGCGCGGCGCCCCGCTCGACTTCCCCCTCGGCGGCGGCCGGGTCATCCAGGGCTGGGACCAGGGCATCGCCGGCATGAAGGTCGGCGGCCGCCGCAAGCTCACCATCCCGCCGCACCTCGGCTACGGCGATCGCGGCGCCGGTGGTGCGATCAAGCCGGGGGAGACCCTCATCTTCATCGTCGACCTCGTCGACGTGCGCTGAGCCGCCCCGGGGTCCGCCGCTGCCCTCGGCCGCGCACACCCGCCGGTGGCCGGCGGCAGCCACGGGCCCGTCGTCAGAGGAGCGAGGCGGCAAACCGGCCGGCGGCCGCCGCGGCGAGGAAGCTCGCCGGGTCCTGCGCGTAGCCGCGCCCCATCGTGCTGAGGGTCACGGGCGAGATGGCCAGCGCGTCCTCGAGGCCGGCCAGGTCGATGTCGTGCCGCCGCAGCCGTCCGCCGCTGTCGGCGACCAGGCTCCTCGCCTGGTCGTCGACGAGGGTGCCCAGCGGACCCTCGAGGAGGGGCACCGGCAGGTCCGCCGGCACGAGGGCCACCCGCCCGTATGCCGTGCGGCTGTGGTGGGAGATGCCGCGGTGCCGCTCGCGCTGGTCGGCTCCGGAGATCCGCAGCGAGGCGACCGGCCGCCCGCCGAGGACGGCGGCGGCGTTGACCGCCTCCCCGGCCATGACGCCCGAGAAGCCCCACCGGGTGCCCGTGCCGAGGTTGCCCGGCCCCTGGACGACGATGGCGACGTCGGCCCGCAGGACGAGAGCCGCCGCGAGCAAGCCGGTGTGGACGGTGACCGCCTCGAGGTCCCCGCCGAACGCCTGGCCGACGCTGATCGAGCCGGCCAGCCAGCCGCTCTCCCGCAGGGCGGCGACCGAGTGCGAGAAGGCCAGGGGCAGCGCGCCGCCGTCGGTCATGAGGTAGGCGACCCGGACGTCGGGGGCCTGCTGACGCAGACCGGCGAGGATCGCCGGGAGGGCCGAGTGGAGGTCGGCGACGACGACCGGCAGGCCGGACACCGAGTCCGCGTCCGTGAGCACGGCGTGGTGCGGGCTGTCCTGCTCGTCCACCCCGAGCACCATGGTCTGCAGCGGGGTGTACCTCGCCTTGACGATGTGCCCGGGCGGTAAGTCGGTGGGGCTGGTCGGGAGCCGGCCGGGCAGCGCGACGACGAGCCCCAGACCGCCGGTGCCGAGCCCCTGCTCCATGGCGCCGACGTTGACGAGGACCTCGTCGCCGGGCTGCGGGACGCCGACGAGGTCGGTGTAGGCGAGGGTCGCAACCGTGCCGGCATCGCCGTGCAGGCGCACCGTGCACTCGCTCGCCCCGGGCCGTTGCGCCACCCGCGCGATGACGGTGCCTGCGCGGATCCGGATCACCCGGGCAGACTACCGAGCCGTCCGGCCCGGCCCCCTGCCTCCCCGCGCCCCGGTGGCTGTCCACCGAGGCACCCGGGGCACGAGATCGGGTGCGGAGGTCGGGTAGGTTCGGCGACATGAGCGTCCCACCATCGACAGCGGCGAAGACCGAGCGCCTGCTCAACCTCGTCATCGCGCTGCTGTCGACCCGGATGCCGTTGTCCAAGGCCAAGATCCGCAGCGCGGTGCCGCAGTACCTGTCGACCGCCTCCGACGAGGCCTTCGACCGGATGTTCGAGCGCGACAAGGACGAGCTGCGCGAGCTGGGGATCCCCCTCGCGACGGCGCTCATCGACCCCCTCTTCGACGACGAGCCCGGCTACCGGATCGACAAGCGGGAGTACGCCCTGCCGGAGATCGCTTTCGAGCCGGACGAGGTCGCGGCCCTCGCGCTGGCCGGCCGGGCCTGGAGCCGGGCCAGCCTGGCCGGGTCGGCTGCCGCCGCCCTGCGCAAGCTGCGTTCGGCAGGGGTCGAAATCGACGACTCGTCCCTGGTCGGCATCGAGCCCGTCGTCCGCACCACGGAGGACGCCTTCGAGCCGATCCGCAAGGCGGTCGTCGCCCGGCAGGCCATCACCTTCGGCTACCGCAAGTCGGACGGCGACTCGTCCCGGCGCACCCTCCAGCCCTGGGCCTTGACCCAGTGGCACGGCCGGTGGTACGTCACGGGCCTGGACGTCGACCGCGGCGCCGAGCGGGTCTTCCGGCTCAGCCGGATCGACTCACCGGTGCTGTCGACCGGCCGGGCCGGCGCGTTCGAGGCTCCTGCCGACCACGAGCCGCGGGTGCTCGTCGAGCAGAGCCAGTCCTCCGGCGGCCCGGGCCGCGCGGTGCTGCAGGTCCGGGTCGGAGCCGGGAACACGCTCCGCCGCCGGGCCGGCCACGTCGAGGTCGGGTCCGACGGCTGGTCCGTCGTCGATCTCGACTACCCGGACCTGGACCGGCTCGCGGTCGAGGTGTCCGGCTTCGGCCCCGACGTCGTCGCGCTCGAGCCGGCTGAGCTGAGGCACGCCGTGGTGCGCCGGCTGACCGGCGCCCTCACCCGGCATACCGGGACGGAGGAACGGGCGTGAGCGCGGACCGCAAGCCCGTCGTGGAGACCGCGACCACCCGGCTCTCGCGCCTGCTGACCATGGTGCCGTGGCTGCTGGGCCACCAGGGGGTCGACGTCGACGAGGCGGCGGCGGAGTTCGGCGTGAGCCGTGAGCAGCTCGTCTCCGACCTGCAGCTGCTCTTCCTCTGCGGCACGCCCGGCGGGATGCCCGACGACCTCATCGAGGCCGACTGGGAGGACGGCCGGGTCTACCTCGGCAACGCCGAGCACATCGCGCGGCCGCTGCGGCTGACGGTCGACGAGGCGCTGACCCTCATGGTGGGCCTGCGGGCCCTGGCCTCCACCCCAGGCATCGCCGAGCACGAGGCCGTCACCCGTGCCCTGACCAAGCTCGAGGACGCGACGGGGGCCGTCGGCACGGCGAGTGCGCGGGTGCAGGTGTCCATCGACGACGGCGCACAGCAGTCGACACTGACCGATGCCCGGCATGCCGTCCAGGACCACCGCCGGGTCCATCTGCGCTACCTGGTGCCGGGGCGCGACGAGGTGAGCGAGCGCGACGTGGACCCCATGCGGGTCGTCAGCCTCGACGCCCGCTGGTACCTCGAGGGCTGGTGCCACCGTGCCGAGGACGTGCGACTGTTCCGGGTCGACCGCATCCAGGACCTTGACGTCCTCGACGTCGACGGCACCCCGCCGCCTCAGGCGCAGCCGCGCGACCTCGCCGGGGCCGCCTTCACGCCGCACGAGGGCGACACCGAGGTGGTCGTCGAGACGGATCGCTCTGGGGGCTGGATCGTCGACTACTACCCGACGGAGTCCGTCGAGGAGCTCGGAGACGGCCGGCGCCGGGTCACCCTGCGGGTCGGCGACCCGTCATGGGTGCGGCGCATGGCGTGGCGGATGGGCGGTCATCTCGCGGTGCTCGCCCCCGCCGACCTCGCGACGAGCGTGGCCTCCGGCGCGAAGGAGGCCCTCGCGGCATACGAGGACCAGGGGGACCATGGGTGAGAGTGCTCGCATGGGTCCTGGTCTGGGTCGTCCTGCTCCTCGGTGCGACCGGATACCTGTGGACCAAGCTTCGGGTCGCCTGGCGCGCGTCACGTGACCTCGGGGCCGAGCTGCTGCTCACCGAACAGCGGCTCGCCGACGTCCGCGGGCAGGTGGAGCGGCTGCGCGAGGACACCGACGTCGTCCAGGAGCTTGCCGGCTTCGCCGAGCTTGCCGTCTTCGCCGACGCGTCGGTCCGGGGCAGGGAACGAGCGGCCACCCGCCGGACGTTGGGCGAGCAGCGACGCGCCCGGCGGGCCGGGAACCTGCCGGCTTGGGCACGCCGCGTAGACTCCTAGGTGTCACCGACCACCGGAAGGTCCTCAGACCATGTTGAAAGACCTCGCCCAGCCCAGCCACCTGCTGATCCTGGCCGTCATCATCGTCGTGCTGTTCGGCTGGAAGAAGCTTCCCGACGCTGCCCGCAGCGTCGGCCGCTCGATGCGGATCTTCAAGTCGGAGATGTCCGAGATGAAGAGCGACGGCAAGGAGAGCAAGCCGAGTCCCGCTGCCACCGACACCGTCGCCGGAGTCGTTCCCACGCCCCCGACGACGCCCCAGCCGCAGCCGCAGACGACGCCCGAGCCGCAGCCGCAGACCCAGGCGCCGCAGGCGTCCCACAACGGCTCGGCGCGCCGAGACACGCCCGTGGACGCCCCGGTCGGCCAGCCGCAGTCCGCGGAGCCGGCCCGGCACGACACCTCGGCGCGCTGAGCGCCCCGCGTAGCAACCCGGCATACCTCGACGTGGACGGGCGCTGAGCCGTGGCCAAGGGCAGATTGCGGAGCCAACGTGACCCCGAGGGACGGATGTCCCTCGGGGACCACCTGAGGGAGCTGCGTCGCCGCGTCCTCATCGCGGCCACGGCCATCCTGCTCGGGGCGATCCTCGGGTGGTGGAAGTACCAGCCGATCTTCGACCAGATCTCCAAGCCGATCTATGACGTGGGGCGGCAGCGGGGTGCGTCGATCGCCACGCTGAACTTCGCGAACCCGACGGACTCGTTCTCGATCGCCATCACCGTCGGCCTGTTCGTCGGGCTCGTCGTCTCCTCGCCGGTGTGGCTGTTCCAGATCTGGGGGTTCATCCTCCCGGGCCTGACCAAGCGGGAGCGGCGCACGTCGCTCGTCTTCATCGGGGCCGCGGTCCCCCTCTTCCTCGGCGGCTGCGCGCTCGCCTTCGCCACCCTTCCCAAGGTCATCGGGGCGTTGTTGTCCTTCACTCCGGCAGCGGCCTCCAACATCCTCCCGGTGGACATCTACCTCAACTTCGTCCTGAGGTTCATCCTCGCCTTCGGGCTGGCCTTCCTCCTGCCGGTGTTCATGGTCGGGCTGAACGCCGCCGGTGTGCTGCCGGCGCGGATCATGGTCAAGTCGTGGCGACCTGCGATCTTCCTCATCTTCCTCTTCGCCGCGATCATGACGCCGTCGCCGGACGCGTGGTCGATGGTCGCCCTCGCCCTCCCGATGATCATCCTGTACTTCCTCGCCGTCGGCGTGAGCTTCCTGCTCGACCGGCGCAAGGCCAGGCGGGACCCCACGACGAGCTGGCAGGACGTCCCGGACGACCAGGCCTCGGAGCTGTAGTCCCTCGTGCCGTCGTCGCCATCCCGGCGGGTCGGGCTGCTCGTCAACCCCTCCGCCGGTCGGGGCCGCGGGGCTGCCCACGGGAGACGGGCCCGGGCGCGGCTGGTTGCCGACGGGCACGACGTGCAGGACGTCTCCGGCACCGGCCTCGAGGACGCCCGGGCCCTCGCGGCGGCCGCCATCGCGTCCGGTGCCATCGACGTCCTCTGCGTCGTCGGCGGCGACGGGGTCGTCCACCTCGGGGTGAACCTCTGCGCCGGGACAGACGTCCCGCTGGCCGTCGTCGCGGCTGGCACGGGCAACGACAACGCGCGCGCCCTGGGCCTGCCAGTCCACCGCCCCGAGTCCGCCGCGGCCCTGGTCGCCGAGGGCCATCTCCGCACCATCGACGCCGGGCGGTGTGTCTGCGCCGACGACAGCGTGCGGTGGTGGCTCGGCGTGCTGGGCGGCGGGTTCGACTCCGTCGTCGCGGAACGGGCCGCCCGGTGGACCTGGCCGCCCGGCCCGCTGCGCTACGTCCTGGCGGTCCTCCGCGAGCTGCCTGCGTTCACGGCGATCCCGTATGCCGTGACCGTCGACGGGGTACGCCACCAGACCGAGGCGATGCTCGTCGCCGTCGCCAACGGCCCCGCGTTCGGGGGCGGGATGCTCGTCTGTCCCGACGCGGAGTACGACGACGGCCTCCTCGACGTCCTCATCCTGCACAAGGTCTCGGTCCTCGAGCTCCTCCGGCTGCTCCCGAAGGTGTTCCGGGGTGCCCACCTCAGCCACCCGCGGGTGGAGCTGGTGCAGGGTCGGCGGGTGCGGCTCGAGGCCCGGGGCATTGTCACCCAGGCCGACGGGGAGCGGTTCGAGCCGCTGCCCATCGATGTCGAGATCGTGCCGGGGGCCCTGCGGGTGGTGGCTCCCCGGCGGGCCTCGCCGCTGACGTAGCCTGAGCCCATGTCTGCTGCGGACCGGTATGCCGAGGCACGAGACCGCGCACGACACGACGTCAGCGAGCTGAGCAGGTTCGCGGCCGGCCTGGAGTTCCCGCTCGACGCCTTCCAGCTCGAGGCGTGCCGGGCGCTCGAGGCGGGGCAGGGCGTCCTCGTCGCCGCGCCGACCGGGGCGGGCAAGACCGTCGTCGGCGAGTTCGCCGTGCACCTGGCCCTCCGGACCGGCCGAAAGGCGTTCTACACCACGCCGATCAAGGCACTCTCGAACCAGAAGTACGCCGACCTCGTCCGCGTGCACGGGGTGCGGAACGTCGGTCTGCTCACCGGCGACGCGTCGATCAACGGCGAGGCGCCCGTCGTCGTCATGACGACCGAGGTGCTGCGCAACATGATGTATGCCGGGTCGCCGACTATGGCGCGCCTCGGGTACGTCGTCATGGACGAGGTCCACTACCTCGCCGACCGGTTCCGGGGAGCGGTGTGGGAGGAGGTCATCATCCACCTGCCTCCCGAGGTGCTCGTCGTGTCGCTGTCGGCGACGGTGTCGAACGCCGAGGAGTTCGGCGCCTGGCTCGCCGAGGTGCGCGGCAGCGTCGACGTCGTCGTGTCGGAGCACCGGCCGGTGCCGTTGTGGCAGCACATGATGGTGGGGCAGGACCTCTTCGACCTCTTCGTCGACGAGGTCTTCGACCCGGCCGGCCCGGACGGTGACCGCTCACCGGCGCGGCTCAGCCCAGAGCTGCTGCAGGCGATCGGCAACGACTCCCGGCGGGTGTTCCAGGAGGACGGGGCGTCCGGCGGTGGCCACCGAGGTGGCCGGGGACGCCATGGCGGTGGGCGTGACGGGCCGGGACGTGACGGGGCGGGGCGCGGGGGACGCGGCGGACCGGGCGGTGGCGCGGGGAGACGCGGGGGACCGGGCGGCGGCGCAGGGGGACGCGGGGGACCGGGCGGCGGCGCGGGCGGCCGCGGGTTCGCGCGCGGTGGCCGACCCGGTGGTGGCGCCACCCGCGGTGAGGTCATCGACCGGCTCGAGCGGGAGGGCCTGCTCCCGGCGATCACCTTCATCTTCAGCCGGGTCGGCTGCGACGCCGCCGTCGGCCAGCTGCTCGGCCAGAACGTGCGCCTCATCCCCGACACCGACGGCGAGCGGATCCGCCGGCACGTCGAGGAGCGCATCCAGGGGCTTGCCGACGAGGACCTGACCGTGCTGGGCTACTGGGACTTCGTCGACGGGCTGACCCGCGGGTATGCCGCGCACCACGCCGGGATGCTGCCGACGTTCCGCGAGATCGTCGAGGAGCTCTTCACGGCCGGCCGGATCAAGGCGGTCTTCGCCACGGAGACCCTGGCGCTCGGGATCAACATGCCGGCGCGCACCGTCGTGCTCGAGCGGCTCGTCAAGTTCAACGGCGAGGCCCACGTCGACATCACGCCGGCGGAGTACACCCAGCTCACCGGGCGCGCTGGTCGGCGGGGAATCGACATCGAGGGCCACGCGGTCGTCCTGTGGAACCGCGGGCTCGACCCGCTGGCCGTCGGTGGCCTGGCCTCGACCCGGACCTACCCGCTGCGCTCGAGCTTCCGGCCGACCTACAACATGGCGGTCAACCTCGTCGGGCAGTTCGGTCGCGACCGGGCCCGCGAGGTGCTCGAGACGTCCTTCGCACAGTTCCAGGCCGACCGCGCCGTCGTCGGCTTCGTCCGCACGGTCCGGCGCAACGAGGAGGCGCTCGAGGGCTACGAGAAGTCGATGACGTGCCACCTCGGCGAATTCACCGAGTACGCAGCGCTCCGCAACGAGATCCGCACCGTCGAGAAGGACGCGGTGCGCCAGCGGGCGGCCAGCGCCCGCGCCGAGGCGGCGATCAGCCTCGAGAACCTCCGGGTCGGGGACGTCATCAAGATCCCGACCGGGCGACGGGCCGGCTACGCGGTCGTCATCCAGGCCGACAAGGGCGGGCGGGGTGGGACGGCGTCACCTGCCGTGGTCACCGAGGACCGGCAGCTGCGCCGGCTCACTGTCGTCGACGTGCCGACTCCCGTCGAGGCGGTCACCACCGTCAGGCTGCCGAAGAACTTCAATGCCAAGAGCCCGAAGTCGCGTCGGGACCTGGCCACCAGCCTGCGCATCGCCGTGCCCCACGAGCCTCCACCGAAGAGGAGGGGGGGCGCCGGGGGCGTTCCGGACGAGTGGGCCTCCGGCGCCGCAGCTGAGGAGCGGATCTCCGCGCTGCGCCGAAAGATGCGCCAGCACCCGTGCCACGCCTGCCCCGACCGGGAGAACCACGCCCGCTGGGCGGAGCGGTGGTGGCGGCTCAAGCGCGAGACGGAGGGATTGCAGCGCAAGGTCGACGGGCGGACGAACTCGGTGGCGAAGGTCTTCGACCGGATCTGCGACCTCCTGGGCGAGATGGGATATCTCGGCGCGGACGGCGACTCGGTCACCTCCCGCGGCGGACAGCTTCGCCGGCTCTACACCGAGAAGGACCTGCTCGCGGCGGAGTGCCTGCGCCAGGGGGTCTGGCAGCGCCTCGACCCGGCAGGGCTCGCCTCGGTGGTCTCGACGCTGATCCACGAGCCGCGCCGCGAGGAGAGCGACATCTCGCCGCGGATGCCGACCGAGGACGTGGCGCAGGCGTGGCGCGCCATGGTCGCGCTGTGGAGCCGGCTCGAGGACCGCGAGCGCGAGCACGCCCTGCCGGCCACCGGCGACCCGGACGGCGGGATCGCGTGGATGGTCCACCGATGGGCGAGCGGCCAGCGCCTCGAGCTCGTGCTGCGCGACTCGGACATCGCCGCCGGGGACTTCGTGCGGCGGTGCAAGCAGATCGTCGACCTCCTCGACCAGATCGCCGAGGCGGCTCCGAGCCCGGCCCTGTCGGTGACGGCGCGCAGGGCGGTCGACGCGGTGATGCGCGGCGTCGTGGCCGCGGACCGCATCGACTGATCGAGCGTCCTGGCGAAGGGGCGTCCCGGCATACCTGCACTCCGCCTGCCTGCCGAGGAGTCGGTGGACCGAACCGCCGGGGGTTCGGACGCAAGGGGGCCCGAGCCGCAGATGCTGGCCCTGTGAGGTCGATCCTCCGCAGCTGCGGCTAGTATGCCGGGATGGCGATGTTCCGCGTGCGTGAGGCTGCTGAGCTGTTGGGCGTCTCCGACGACACCCTGCGTCGGTGGGTCGACGCCGGGCGGCTGACCTCGGTGACCGACCAGGCC